>Ga0079305_1000244_pt1 | contig 129148 bp, 114 predicted proteins | sample LMS_cellobiose_e_FD_79183 | JGI IMG/M metagenome (GOLD analysis project Ga0079305, IMG submission 79183) | Rumen-fistulated moose microbial communities from Alaska, USA - LMS_cellobiose_enrichment | ecosystem: Host-associated > Mammals > Digestive system > Stomach > Rumen fluid ...
AGCCGGAACCGGAGCCCGAACCGGAACCTGAACCGGAGCCGGAACCCGAGCCGGAGCCGGAACCCGAACCCGAGCCGGAACCCGAACCGGAACCCGAACCGGAACCTGAACCGGAGCCGGAACCGGAACCCGAGCCCGAACCGAAGCCAGAACCCGAGCCGGAGCTTGAACCTGAACGCGCGCTGACACCCGAGCCGGAAGCGGAAGCGAAGAAAAAGCGCAGGGCGTGGCCGTGGATCGTCGCGGCGGCCGTCGTCGTCATCGCCGCTGCCATCGCCCTGCTGTACCCGACGCTCACCCGCCATCCCGCCGCGGACCCGGTGGCGCTGCCGTCCCCGGATATCATCGCGGAGCCGGTCGAAAACACCGCCTCCCCCGCGCCGCAGGAGAGCGAGGAGCCGCCGGCAGAACCGTCCCCGGAGCCGTCGGAGGAGCCCTCCCCGGAGCCGTCGGTCGAACCGTCCGTCGAGCCTTCACCGGAGCCGTCGGCTGAACCGTCGCCCGAGCCTTCCGAGGAGCCGACGCCGGAGGAGCCGGTAAGCGAGTACATTTTCCCGTCGGATACGGAGCTGATCCCGGCAGAGTACCTCTCGCAGCTCAATCGCTACGACTCCTACATGCTGCTCAACGAAATTTACGCCCGCCACGGCAAGATATTCAAGACGGCGACGATACAGCAGTATTTTGAGGAACAGAGCTGGTACGAGCCGGATACGCGCGACAGCGACGTGGTGGAGGCCCGCTTCAATGATATCGAGTGGCAGAACCGGCAGGCCATCATTGAATACCAGCGTTCGAAGGGGTACCGCCAATGACGGAGCGCTATACGATGTGCGCCCCGTGCCTTTTCGGCCTGGAGGGGCTGGCCGCCGACGAACTGCGCCGGCTCGGTATGGAGAACGTCGCCGCCGAGAACGGCCGCGTCTTCTTCACCGGCGGGGCGGCCGATATCGCGCGGGCCAATATAAACCTGCGGACGGCGGAGCGCGTGCTCGTCGTCGCGGGGAAGTGCCGCGCGGAGACGTTCGACGAGCTCTTTGAGGGCGTCCGGGCGATGCCGTGGGAGCGGTACATCCCCATTGACGGCCGTTTCCCGGTGAACGGCCACTCGCTCTCCTCCGCGCTCCATTCCGTGCCGGACTGCCAGCGCATCGTCAAAAAAGCCGTCGTCGAACGGCTGAAAACGAAATATAAAACGAGCTGGTTCCGCGAGACGGGGGAAAGCTATCGCATCCGCTTTTCGCTCATGAAGGACGAGGCGACGCTCACGCTCGACGCCTCCGGCGTCGGCCTCCACAAGCGCGGCTACCGCCCGGCGGGGAACGCCGCGCCCCTGCGCGAGACGCTCGCCGCCGCGATGGTGACGCTCGCGCGGTACCGCGGGAAGGGCAGCGTGTGCGACCCGTTCTGCGGCTCCGGCACGATACCGATCGAGGCGGCGCTGGCCGCCAAAAACCGTGCGCCGGGGCTAAACCGCGCCTTCGACGCCGACAAGTGGCTCATCGTCCCGCAAAAGCACTGGGACGCGGCGAGGACGGAGGCGCGCGACCGGGAATTTTCCGGCAAGTACGACATCTGGGGCGGCGACGTCGACCCCGCCTGCGTTACGATCGCGCGGGAAAACGCCCGCCGGGCGGGCGTTTCGGATATCGTGCGCTTCGAGACGGCGGACGCGCGGCGCTTTGCGCGCGCGGAAGACGGCGGCCTTGTCGTCTCCAACCCGCCCTACGGCGAGCGCGTGATGGAAAGGCGCGAGGCGGAGGAGCTGTACCGCGATTTCGGCGTCTGCGCGAGGAAACTTCCGGGCTGGAAGCTCTATATCCTCTCCTCGCACCCGGAATTCGAGCGCGAATTCGGCCGCCGGGCCGATAAAAAACGCAAGCTGTACAACGGGATGATCCAGTGCAATCTGTACATGTATCTGAAATGAGGTCGCCATGCTGCCAGTCGTGAACAGGGAGAACACCTGCTGCTTTACGGGCTACCGCCCCGAGAAGCTGCCGTGGGGCGCAAACGAGGAGGACGGGCGCTGCCTCGCCCTCAAGGAGAAGCTGGCCGATATTGTCGCGGCGCTCTACGGAGCCGGCATCCGGCGCTTTATCTGCGGGATGGCGCTGGGCTGCGACACGTATTTCTGCGAGGCGGCGCTTTCCTTGCGGGAGGAGCACGAGGACGTGACGGTCGAGGCCGCCGTCCCGTGCGAGGACCAGGCGGAGCGGTGGCCGAAGGCGGACCGGGAGCGGTATTACCGCCTTTCTTCCCAGTGCGATCTGGAGACGCCCATCGCGCGCGAGTACACGCCCGACTGCATGGCCAGACGCAACCGCTACATGATCGAGCAGTCCTCCGTGCTCGTCGCTGTGTACGACGGCCGCCCCGGCGGCACGATGCAGACGGTGAACATGGCGCGAAAGCAAGGCCTGGAAATCATCGAAATAGCCCCGTAAAAGAAATAAGCCGATACGCCCGAACGGCGTATCGGCTTATCTGTTATTAAAGAACTCGCAGAAGGACCATATAACAGACCGTGCCCGCGATGATCGACAGATACATGTTCCGGCGGAAGGCCTGGAGCAGAACGACGAGCAGGCAGGAGGCGACTTCCGGTATCCCGAAGGGAAAGACGGCGAAGGAGGTATTGCGGAGGCAGTACAGGACGAGGACGGTCATGATGGCGGGCGGGAGCGCGCGGCTCAAATACCGCATCGTTTTCGGGAGGGGCCGGCTGCCGAACAGGGCGAACGGGAGAGCGCGCAGGGCGCACGTCACCAGTGCGACGACCGCGATGGCGGCGGCGGGATACAGCGTTTCACTCATGCTCCAGTTCCTCCTTCCTCTCGATGGGCCTGCGCAGCAGTAAGAGCGCCGCCAGACACGCGGCAAGCGTGGGGACCAGGAAATATTCCCGCCCCAGCAGCAGCGCGAGCGCGAGCGCGCAGACGACGGCCGCGAGGAAGGGCAGCTTGGAGCGATACTGCCGCCACTGCTCGACGACCACCACGAGGAAGAAGGCGGTGGCGGAAAACTCGATGCCGCGCATGTCGAAGGGCAGGAACCGCCCGGCGCAGGCGCCGATCAGACAGCCGAAGATCCAGTAAAGGTGATTGAGCATGGCGATCAGGAAAGCGGCCCTGTTTGGGTCCAGTTCGTCGTTGTAGCGGACCGAGCAGAGGATGGAATAGGTCTCGTCCGTCAGCGCGAAGATCATATAAAAGCGCCGCCAGCCCATTTTCCGGAACGACTCGATAAAGCCGATCCCGTAGAAAATGTGCCGGGCGTTTATAAAGGCGGTCATCAGCGCGAGCGTCAGGAGGGACGCGCCGGAGGCCATCATGGGCACCATGACGAGCTGCATCGAGCCGGCGTAGATGAAGAGCGCGGAGAGGACGGACAGGAGCACGCCGTATCCGGCGTCGATCATCAGCATCCCGAAGGCGATCCCGATGAAGAGATACGTAAAAAAGATGGGGAGCGTGTGTTTGACGGCGAAGCGAAGCTCACGCATGTTTCCGGCCTCCGATCGATGCGCTGCGGCGATTTTTGCAATTTTGTATTATATACAAAGGAGCGCCGGCGCGCAAGCAAAAAATCCCGGCGTCATCCTGCCTTTTTCCAAAGGCGCGAGGTGGGACAAACGCTCCGTTTGTTGCCTTTTCGGCGCGCTTCTGATAAGGTGAGGGGCAGAGGTGAAGACCATGGATTCGGAAAAGACCGGAAAACTTATCGCGCAGGCCCGGCATGAGAAGGGCATGACGCAAAAAGAGCTGGCCGCCGTCCTTTTCGTGTTGGTCTTTGCGTTTTTCGCGTTCGGGGCGGCGGACGCCGTCTTTACCGACAAGATACAGAAGACCGTGACGGCGGATATTTATGTGGAAGGTGTGTCGGTCGGGGAAACCGCGGTGAAGCTCGACGGCACGTGGGGGCGCTTTCCGGGCGCGGCGCCGTCGTACAAGGGGAGATTTGCCGTCGCCGCCGTGGAAAAGACCTGCCGGGAGGGGGCTGAAGTCTTCATCCGGATGAACGAAAAGGGCCGCGCCGACAGCGTCGTTACCCTGTATTACGCGGGGGACTTCGATACGACGACCTTCCGGCGGAGCTGCTATGCCGGCAGGTCGATGGAGAGCTTCGCCGTGATGACGGCGGACGGCACGATCATCGCCACGAGCGACGCGCTCGCGCGGCTGCTGTCATTGCCCGACTTCTATCCGCTGGCAGATTGACAGGCATAACGAAAAGGGGCTGCTGCAATTTTTTTGCAGCAGCCCTGTTTCATCATCCCCGCAGGGGCGGGATTTCACGCCCGCAAGGCGGGCATTTCACTGCGGGCGCGTCGCTTCACGCGGCGCGCCCGGTTTCTCTTACGCTCTCCCCGTGTGGCGCTTCAAGCCGTAGCTCTGCCGGCCCAGCTCGAAAATGTCGCCGCCGCGCGTGTCGTTCGCGACGATGAGAGGCAATCGCTCGACCGTCAGGCGCTTAATGGACTCGCAGCCGAGATCAAAAAAGGCGATCTCCTCGGCGGCCTTAATAGAGCGCGCGATGAGCGCGCCAGCGCCGCCCACGGCGCAGAGATAGAGCGCGCCGTTTTTGACGACGGCCTCGCGCACCGGGGCGCTGCGCTCGCCCTTGCCGATCATGGCGGTAAGACCGAGGTCCAAAAGCCGCGGCGCGAAGGCGTCCATGCGCGACGAGGTGGTGGGACCGCACGCGCCGACGGGCATCCCGTTTTTCCCCGGCGTCGGCCCCGCGTAGTAGATGACGGCGCCTTTTATGGGAAACGGCGTTTCTTCGCCCCTGTCCAGCAGCTCGAAAAGGCGCTTGTGCGCGGCGTCCCGCGCCGTATAGATCGTTCCGGAGAGGAAAACGCGGTCGCCCACGCGCATGTCGGCGGCCTTTTCCGTAAGCTCCGGCACGGTGATCTCAAATATCTTCTGTTCCATCTGCGGTTTCCTCCGGCGCATCGCTCTCATCGGAGACGAGGCCGCGCAGCTCCTCAAAGCGTTCGCCCGCCTGCCCGAACACGCCCGTAAGCAGCGTGAGGTTGTCGGCCAGACGCAAAATTTCGCAGCGCACGTGCGTGGCGGTCACGTCCAGATCGGAGCGCACCTCCGCGTATTTATCGCACAGCGTTTGCAGTTCATCCCTCGCCGCGGCCCGCTCGCTGATGACGAAGTCCTCCGCGCGGCGTTTTTCCGCCTCGGCGGACGCCTCGGCCGCCTCCGCGCGGGCTTTCAGGGCTTCATTTTCCGAGCGCAGCGTCTCCACCTCTGTCCGGAGCCGGTTGCGCTCGCGGGCGAGGGTGGTGATATAGTCGCTGACATCCTGCCTGTCGAAGCCGCCGAACAGCCTGCTTTTGAAATTACCGGTCTCGGCCATGGGAACGCCGCCTTTCATAGTGGTTTTTTCTATTGTAGCACAAGCGCCGCCGTAAAACAATACTCCGTCACCGCGGCGCGGGAGGGCGAATAGGATATATCGAAACGGAGGGATAAGGATTGAGATTTTCCGTTATCGGAGGAGACGCGCGATTAGCGGCGCTCGCGCGGGCGCTTTTGGAGGATGGACACAATGTGTCGGTCTACGCGTCGGCCGGGCGCTTTCCGGGCGGGACGGCGGAGGATATGGGGGATTCCCTGCGCGGCGCGGACTGCGTGGTGCTGCCGCTGCCGCTTTATGACGGCGAAGGACGCCTCAACGCGCCGTCCGCCGCGAGGCCCGTCTGGCCGGAAGACGTGGCGGCGGCGATAGAGCCGGGGCAGCTCGTTTTCGCCGGGATGCCGGACGAGACGTTCATGAAGGCGGTCCGCGGGAAAGGCGCGCAGCCGTTCGATTACGCGCGCCGCGAGGATTTCGCCCTGCGGAACGCGGCGCTGACGGCCGAGGGGGCCGTGGCGCGGCTCATCGAGGGGGCGCCCTTTGCGCTTTCCGGGGAGCGGTGTCTCGTCGCGGGCTTCGGCCGGATCGGGCGGGCGCTTTCCTTCCGCCTGCGCGCGCTGGGCGCTTGCGTGACCGTGTACGCGAGAAAAAGCGCCGACAGGGCCGAGGCCGCGTCGGCGGGCCTTTCGGCTGTCGGGGACAAAGCGCTCGCGGAGGCGTTCGCGGCCTCCCGCGTCGTCGTGAACACCGTGCCGGCCCGGATTTTCGGCGCGGAGCTGGCGGGGGAAAAGAGGCCCGGCACTTTCCTGCTCGACCTTGCCTCGGCCCCCGGCGGCTTCGACCCGGCCTTAAAGGCCGAAAAAGCGCCGGGCCTTCCGGGGAAAACGGCGCCGGAGAGCGCGGGGCGGGCGATCCTCGCCGCTGTATATGAGATCATGGAAGAACAAAAAAGGGAGGAACGGACTTGAAAATGACGATAGGACTGGCCGTTTGCGGCTCGTTCTGTACGATAGGGAGAGTGACGGAGGAGGCGGAGAGGCTCGCGCGGGAATTCGACGTGACGGCGCTCCTCTCCGAGAACGCCGCCCATACCGACACGCGCTTCGGCCGGGCGGCGGAGGTGAGAGAGAAGCTCGAGCGCGCGACAGGCCGGCCGGTGCTGACGGGGCTGACCGCGGCCGAGCCGATCGGCCCGAAGGACCTTTTCGATGTGCTCGTCATCGCACCGTGTACGGGCAATACGCTCTCGAAGCTCGCCTGCGGCGTGACGGACACGACGGTGACGATGGCGGCGAAGTCGCAGCTCCGGGGCGGCAAGCCGGTCGTCATCGCGCTGGCGACGAACGACGGCCTCGCGGCGTCGGCGGGGAACATCGGCACGCTTTTAGCGCGGAAAAACGTCTACTTTGTGCCGTTTTCGCAGGACGACCCGGAGAAAAAGCCGCGCTCGCTCGTGGCCGACTTTTCCCGTATCCGCGAGACGGCGCTCGCCGCCGCCGAGGGGAAGCAGATACAGCCGATCATATTTTGAAAAAACGCCCGCGAACGACAACCGTTCGCGGGCGTGACTATCGGATAGCCTCGCCTTACCCCCATTCTCCCTCGACGTCGAGGTCGGTCAGGTACCGGCGGAGCATATCGAGGGCGTGGTTCGCGGCGACGTTTCGCACGCGCGCGCGGTCGTCACCGAGGTGGAGCGAGCGGCAGAAGTCGCCGTCCGGTGTGGAGAGCGCGACGAAGACGGTGCCGACGTCCTTGCAGACGCTGTCGTTCGCGGGGCCGGCGATGCCGGTGGCGGAGACGCCGAGCGAGGCGAAAAAGCGTTCCCGCGCGCCGCGCGCCATGGAGAGGGCGCAGTCGCGCGAGACGGCGCCCTTCCCGGCGATGAGCTCCGCCGGGACGCCGAGCGCGGCCGTCTTACTTTCGTTCGAGTAGGTGACGGCGCCGCCGAGATAGACGGCCGAAGCGCCGGGGATGTCGGTCAGCCGCTTGGAGATGAGGCCGCCCGTGCAGCTCTCGGCCGTGGCGAGGGTGAGCTTTTTCTCCGTGAGCAGCGAAAGGGCAGTGGCCTCCAGACTGCCGGTGTCGACGCCGTAGACGATATCGCCCAGCGTCTCGGTCACGCGCCGGAGGACGGGCTGCATCAGCTTTTCCGCCTCGGCCTCGGTCGCGGCCTTGGCCGTGAGGCGAAGCATGACCTCGCCCTCCTTCGCGTAGGGCGCGAGCGTGGGGTTACGGAGCTCCAGCATCAGCGGGCGCAGGATATCCTCGACGGCGCTTTCGCCGCGCCCGAAGATGTGGATGTTGTGCGAGACGATCTCGGCGTCAGAGAGCGCGCGCAGGTACGGCATGGCGCAGTTTTTGAACATGGAGACGCACTCGCGCGGGGGGCCGGGCAGCATGAGCACGCGCACGCCGTCCGCTTCAAAGGCGCAGCCGGGCGCCGTGCCGCAGGCGTTGTGGAAGACGGTGCAGCCCTCCGGCAGCATGGCCTGCTGGAGATTGTTCGGCGTCATTTCGTGCGTGTGCAGGCGGCTGACGAAATACTTCTTGATCTCCTCGGCCTCGCGCTCGTCCAGGATGAGCTTCTTCCCGAAGCAGGCGGCGAGCGTCTGCTTCGTCATGTCGTCGTAGGTGGGGCCGAGGCCGCCGGTCGTGATGATGATGTCGGCGCGCTCTTTGGCGATGGCGACGGCCTTGCGCAATCTCTCGTCGTTGTCGCCGACGACGGTCTGGTAATAGACGTTGATGCCGAGCTCGGAGAGCATCTGCGCGATGTCGCGGGCGTCGGTGTTCGTCGTGTTGCCGAGCAGCAGCTCGGTGCCGACGGAGATGATCTCGGCGGTATGCGTCATGGGAATACCTCCTTAAAGGTTTTTACGGGCTTTTTTCCGCCGATACTGCGTTAAGCCCCTCTTAATCAGGAAATTTTGATGCTTTCTTTATGCTCGACCGCCTCGGAGACGAGCGCCTCGATATCGAGCGCGGCCTCGGCCTCCTCGACCTCACGGAGGCGCGGCTTCGTGCGCGGATGCTTGGGCGTGAAGACGGTGCAGCAGTCCTCGTAGGGGAGGATGGACGTGTCGAACGTGCCGATCTCGGCGGCCATCTTCACGATATCGCGCTTGTCCATGCAGACGACCGGCCGTAAAACGGGCAGCGAGACGCACGCCCCGGTCACGCCCATCGCCTCCATCGTCTGGCTCGCCACCTGACCGAGGCTCTCGCCGGTCACGATGGCCTTGCAGCCATTATAGTCCGCGATGCGCTCGGCTATGCGCATCATGAAGCGGCGCATGATGATCGTGAAGAGGTCCTCGGGGCATTTTTCTCGTATTTCCTCCTGAATGTGCGTGAACGGCACGACCTCCAGCGTCATGCGCCCGCACCACTGCGAGAGGATGCGCGCGAGCTCCACGACCTTTTCCTTCGCCTGCTCGGAGGTGTAGGGGAAGGAGAAGAAATGCACGGGGATGACGTGGACGCCGCGCCTGGCCGCCATGAAGGTGGAGACCGGGCTGTCGATGCCGCCGGAGAGGAGGGAGACGACGCTCCCGTTCGAGCCGACGGGCATACCGCCCGCCCCATTGAACGCGGGGCCGTGGACGTAGGCCGCGTAGTCGCGCACCTCGAGGTGCACGGTGAACTCCGGCTCGTGTACGTCGACCTTCAGATGGGGGAAGGCGTCGGCTAAAAGCCCGCCGACGTACTGCGAGAGCTGGATGGAGGTCATGGGGAAGGATTTGTCCGCGCGGCGCGACTCCACCTTAAAGGACTTCGCCTTCATCAGCACGTCCCCGAGATAGCTTTTCGCCGTTTCGAAGAGCTTGTCCGCGTCCTTTTCGCAGGCGGCGGCGCGCGTCACCGAGACGACGCCGAAAATCTTCTTCGCGGCCTCGATGGCGCCGTCAATATCGCATTCGCCGCGCGGCTCTATATAGACGGTGGACTGCACGGCGTAAACGCGAAAGTCGCCGAATCGCTGCATCCGGCGCTTGACGTTCGCCGTCAGCTTCGCCTCGAACCGGCTGCGGTTGAGGCCCTTGAGCACTATTTCTCCCTGCTTGAGGAGTATGATATCGTTCATAGGTCGATCCTCCATGCGTATAAAACGCACAATAGTTTATGAATAAGCCTCCGTGCATGGAGGATTATTGGCATGTGGTTCGGTTGCCCTCCGGGCGAGAACCACGCCTTTTTAATTCAATTTGAATTAGTGTGATTTTTCACGCTAATTCACTCCGAAATCGTAGGTTCTATACTGTATCGCCTCGGCCACGTGTTTGGCGGCGATGCTTTCCGCGCCGTCGAGGTCGGCGATCGTCCGCGCGACGCGTAAAATGCGGTCGTAGGAGCGGGCGGTAAGGCCGAGGCGGTCGAACGCGGCGCGCATGAGGGCCTGCGAAGCCTCGTCGAGCGCGCAGTATTCGCCTATGAGCCGGGGCCCGATGTGGGCGTTGCAGTCGACGCCGTCCTTTTCATAGCGGGCGCGCTGGACGCGCCGGGCCCGTTCGACGCGCTCGCGCACGCTTTCGCTCGTCTCGGCGTCGGGGCGGCGGGCGATCTCGTCATAGTCGAGGGCGGGCACCTCGATAAACATGTCGATGCGGTTAAGTAGCGGCCCGGAGATGCGCGAAAGATACCGCCGGACGGCATTTTCCGAGCAGGTGCAGCGGCCGGAGGGGTGCCCGTACCAGCCGCATTTGCAGGGGTTCATCGCGGCGACGAGCATGAATTTCGCGGGGTAGGTGACGCTCCCGGCGGCGCGGGTGATCGTGACCTCGCCGTCCTCTAAAGGCTGACGCAGCGTTTCCAAAACGTCCGCGTGGAACTCCGGCAGCTCGTCAAGGAACAGAACGCCGTTGTGCGCGAGGGAGATTTCCCCCGGACGCGGCGAGGAGGTGCCGCCCGTCATGGCGACGGGGGAGATGGTATGATGCGGCGAGCGGAAGGGCCGCGCAAAGAGGATGGGGTTTTTCGCCTCGGTCAGCCCGGCGACGGAGTGTATCTCCGTGCTCTCCAGCGTTTCCGCGCGGCTCATCGCCGGCAGGATGCCTGGCAGGCATTTGGAGAGCATGCTTTTGCCCGAGCCGGGCGGGCCGACCATCAGGATGTTGTGCCCGCCGGCGGCGGCCACCTCGAGCGCGCGCTTGACGTTCTCCTGCCCCTTGACGTCGGCAAAGTCGGGCCCAGCGGAATGAACGCGCTCCATGACCGGCGCGGCGGCCGGTTCGATGCGGACGCGCCCGGCGAGATGATCGAGCAGCTCGGAGACGTGGCGGACGGGGTAGACCGCCACCGTCCCGGCGTAGCAGGCCTCGGCCGCGTTCCCGGCGGGGAGGAAGAGCTCTTTTACGCCGGCTCTGCCGGCCGCGACGGCCATGGAGAGCGCGCCGCGCACCTCGCGCATCTCGCCCGAAAGGGACAGCTCGCCGATAAAGGCGGCGGAGGACGGCGGGGCCGCGATCTCCCCGGCGGCGGCGAGGATGCCCAGCAGGATCGGCACGTCATAGACCGTGCCGCTCTTTTTCAGATCGGCCGGCGCCAGATTCACGGTCACGCGCGAGACGGGGAAGCGGCCGCCGCAGTTTTTGATCGCGGCGCGCACGCGGTCGCGCGCCTCCTTGACGGCGGCGTCGGGCAGCCCGACGACGTCGAAGGAGGGAAGCCCCGCGGAGAGGGAGCACTCCACCTCCACCTCGTAGCCGCGTATGCCGGTTATTCCAAGTGAGCGAATTTTGGCGATCATGGCATTTCTCCCGGAAAGGTCCCGGGGAGCGGCGCGCATAAGACGCCGCCCTTCTCCTGCACAAAAGTTGGTCTTACACGAACGATTATAGCATTTTTTTGGTATAGTCTGCAATACAATGGCCTCTATTTATTCAAAATTTATAAATGTTGCCTGTTTACATCGCGGACTTCCTCTGATAAAATAGAAACAACCGACTGTCAAGACCACGCGAAAAGGGAACGAGAAAACACTTTTTAAAAGAAAGGGATTGAGGTCACATGGAGAGAAAACTCAAGACCATGGACGGCAACAACGCGGCCGCCTATGTGTCGTACGCCTTCACGGAGGTCGCCGGCATCTACCCGATCACGCCGTCCAGCCCGATGGCCGACTACGTCGACCAGTGGGCCGCGCACGGCAAGAAGAACATCTTCGGCACGCCCGTCAAGGTCGTCGAGATGCAGTCCGAGGGCGGCGCGTCCGGCACCGTTCACGGCTCGCTCGCCGCAGGCGCGCTGACGACGACCTATACGGCGTCGCAGGGCCTCCTGCTCATGATACCCAACATGTATAAGCTCGCCGGCGAGCTGCTCCCGGCCGTTTTCCACGTCACGGCCCGCGCCGTCGCCACCCACGCGCTGAACATCTTCGGCGATCAGAGCGACATCTACGCCTGCCGCCAGACCGGCTTCGCCATGCTGGCGGAGTGCAACGTCCGCGAGGTCATGGACCTCAGCCCCGTGGCGCACCTCGCCGCCATCAAGGCGAGAGTGCCGTTCCTCAATTTCTTCGACGGCTTCCGCACCTCCCACGAGATCCAGAAGATCGAGGTCTGGGACTACGAGGACCTCAAGGAGATGGTGGACATGGACGCCGTCGCCGAGTTCCGCAACCGCTCGCTCAACCCCAAGCGCCCCGTCATGCGCGGCAGCCACCAGAACGGCGACGTGTTCTTCCAGAACCGCGAGGCCTGCAATAAGTATTACGAGGCCGTGCCCGGCGTCGTCGAGCACTACATGGGCGAGATCAACAAGCGCCTCGGCACCAACTACCAGCTCTTCAACTACTACGGCGCGCCCGACGCCGAACGCGTCATCGTGGCGATGGGCTCCATCTGCGACGTGGCGGAGGAGGTCATCGACTACCTCTGCGCGCACGGCGAGAAGGTCGGCCTCATCCGCGTCCGCCTGTACCGCCCGTTCGCCATCGACCGCTTCGTGGCCGCCATCCCCGAGACGTGCAAGAAGATCGCCGTCCTCGACAGGACGAAGGAGCCCGGCTCCATCGGCGAGCCGCTCTACCTCGACGTCATCGCCGCGCTGCGCGAGGCGGGCCGCGAGATACCGGTCGTCATCGGCGGCCGCTACGGCCTCGGCTCCAAGGACACCCCGCCCTCCAGCGTCTTCGCCGTGTACGACGAGATGAAGGAGGCATCGCCGAAGCGCCACTTCACCATCGGCATCAACGACGACGTGACCTACCTCTCGCTGAAAGAGAAGCCGGCCCCCAACACGGCGGCCGAGGGCACCATCGAGTGCAAGTTCTGGGGCCTCGGCGGCGACGGTACCGTCGGCGCGAACAAGAACTCCATCAAGATCATCGGCGACCATACCGACAAGCACGTGCAGGCGTACTTCCAGTACGACTCCAAAAAGACCGGCGGCGTGACGATCTCGCATCTGCGCTTCGGCGACCAGCGCATCAAGAGCCCGTACTATATCAATAAGGCGGACTTCGTGGCCTGCCACAACCCGTCCTATCTGGTGAAGGGCTTCAAGATGGTCAACGACGTAAAGCCCGGCGGCGCCTTCCTCATCAACTGCCAGTGGTCCCCCGAGGAGCTGGAGAAGCACCTCAACGCCGAGACGAAGCGCTATATCGCCAAGAACAACATCCGCCTCTATACCATCGACGCCATCGACCTCGCCGAGTCCATCGGCATGGGCAAGAGGACGAACACGATCCTCCAGTCGGCCTTCTTCGCCCTGGCGAAGATCATGCCGCTCGAGAAGGCGATCGAGTACATGAAGGACGCCGCGACGGCCTCCTACCTCAAGAAGGGCCACGATATCGTCGAGATGAACCACAAGGCCATCGACATCGGCGCGACGGCCTTTAAGCAGATCGACGTCCCGGCCGCCTGGGCCGACGCCGCCGACGATCCGGCCCCCGCGAAGAAGGAGGGCGATCCGAAGCTCGTCGACATGGTGGAGAACATCATGGAGAAGATCGGCCGCAACGACGGCGACAGCATCCCCGTCTCCGCCTTCTACGACGGCCACGCCGACGGCACGTTCGAGCTCGGCGCCTCCGCGTATGAGAAGCGCGGCGTCGCGGTCAGCGTCCCCGTCTGGAACGTGAACACCTGCGCGCAGTGCAACCAGTGCGCTTTCGTCTGCCCGCACGCGACCATCCGCGCCTTCCTGCTCGACGACGCCGAGCGTCAGGCCGCGCCCGCGAGCATGGATATCGTCCCGGTCAAGGCCGGTAAGGGCAAGGGTATCTATTCCTACTCCATCGCCATTTCCCCGCTCGACTGCATGGGCTGCGGCGTCTGCGTCGGCGTCTGCCCGACGAAGTCCCTCAAGATGGTCCCGCAGGAGCAGGCGGCCTATCAGCAGGAGGCGTTCGATTACGCAGTCAAGCATATTTCCGTCAAGAAGCACGCCGCCGACCTCACGCTCAAGGGCAGCCAGTTCCGCACGCCGCTCCTCGAGTTCTCCGGCTCCTGCGCCGGCTGCGCCGAGACGTCTTACGCGCGCTTAGTTACGCAGGTCTGCGGCTCGAGAATGTACATCACCAACGCCACCGGCTGCTCGTCCATCTGGGGCGGCCCGGCCGCGACGTCCCCGTACACGAAGGACGCGCACGGCCACGGTCCGGCGTGGGCCAACTCCCTCTTTGAGGACAACGCCGAGCACGGCCTCGGCCTCTACCTCGGCCAGAAGGCCATCCGCGACCGCCTCGCCGACTGCATCCGCGAGATCTCCGATATGGATCCGAGCGCGGAGGTCAGAGACGCGGCCGACAAGTACCTCGACACCTTCGATAACGGCGAAGAGAACGAAGAGGCGACGAGGCGGCTCCTCGAGGTCATCGAGGCGCATCCCGAGGTGCGTCACCGCGACCAGATCCTTGAGGATAACGAATACCTCGCCAAGAAGTCCGTCTGGATATTCGGCGGCGACGGCTGGGCCTACGACATCGGCTACGGCGGCCTCGATCATGTGCTGGCCTCCGGCGAGGACGTGAACGTCATGGTCTTCGATACCGAGGTCTACTCCAACACCGGCGGCCAGGCGTCGAAGTCCTCCAACATCGGCCAGGTGGCGCAGTTCGCCGCCGCCGGCAAGGCGATCGCCAAGAAGAGCCTCGCCGAGATGGCCATGGCCTACGGCTACGTCTACGTGGCGCAGGTCGCCATGGGCGCGAACCAGGCGCAGACGCTCAAGGCCATTGCCGAGGCCGAGGCGTACCACGGCCCGTCTCTCATCATCTGCTACTCCCCCTGCGAGATGCACAGCATCAAGGGCGGCATGATCAACTGCCAGAAGGAGATGAAGAAGGCGGTCGAGTGCGGCTACTGGAACCTCTTCCGCTACAATCCCGCGCTGAAGGCCGAGGGCCAGAATCCGTTCACCCTCGATTCCAAGGCGCCGGCCGGCGGCTACCGCGACTTCCTCATGAACGAGGCGAGATACTCCGCGCTGACGCGCTCCTTCCCGGACCGCGCCGAGGAGCTCTTCGCCAAGTCCGAGGAGGCGGCCAAGGCCAGATACGAGCATCTGCTCAAGCTCAAGGCGCTCTACGAGCAGTAAAAAATCACGAGAGAGCCGGGATGGGCCCGGCTCTCTCTCGCGAGAAAAGAACAGCGGGTCTGCTGCAAAATGCGGCAGGCCCGCTGTTATCATGCCCACAAGGTGGGATTTCACCCGACCTCCAGCGGCGGCCTTTCACCCCGCCCGAAGGCGTCGAGGTTCTGGAAGCAGCCGCGCATCATGTAGCGCACGGCGTCCGTCGTGTAAAAGGCCGTGTGCGGGCTCAGAATGACGTTGGGAAAAGAGCGCAGCACCGCCATTTCGCGGTTGGCGATGTCGTCGCCCGTGCGGTCGTAGTAGTAAAGGCCGTTCTCGTTTTCCAGCACGTCGAGCGCCGCGCCCCAGAGCTTGCCCGCTTCGAGCGCCCGGATGAGGGCCTCGTGGTCGATGAGCTTCCCGCGCGAGGTGTTGACGACGATCGCGCCGTCCTTCATTTTGGAAAAGGCGTCGTCGTCCAGCAGATGGTAGTTTTCCGGCGTCACGTTCGCGTGCAGCGTGACGATATCCGCCTCGTGCAAAAGCGCGTCGAGCGGGACGTACTCGGCGAGCCCCTCGACGGCCGGGTTTTTATACGGATCGTAAGCGAGCAGGCGGCAGCCGAAGCCCGAGAGCCCCTTTATAACGGCCGCGCCGATCTTGCCCGTGCCGATGACGCCCACCGTCTGCATCGAGAGGTCGAGGCCGATCTTGCCGCGCAGCGTGTAGTCCTGCGCCTCCGCCTTCTTCCGGATGACGGGCCAGCGCCGGCAGACCATGAGCATCAGCATGATGGCGTAGTTCGCCACGCCGGTGGGCGGGTAGGAGACGATGCCCACGCGCATCCCCAGACGCTTCGCCGCGTCCAGATCGACGTGGTCGTAGCCGATGGAGCGGCAGAGGATAAAGCGGACACCAAGCTCGCAGAACGCCTCCAGCACGGGCGCGGAGAGGTCGCAGGGCGTGACGCTTATGCCGTCGTACCCGCGCGCAAGCTCGTAATTATCGGGGGACGGGTAGTCGGCGGACCAGCCGAAGGGGATGCCGAGATCGCGGCTCGCCTCCCCGGCGAAGGCCAGCTCGTCAAACTCCCGCATGGCGTAAATGAAAAGGCGCATGGGACGATTTCTCCTTTCGCTGTTGACACAACAAGCAGTATAGCTGTAAAATTATAACACACAAGACGGTTTTTTACCATGAAAAAAGGAGACGGAGCATGGGCAAGATCATCGCGGCGGTCGCGCTGGCCGCCTTGAGCCTGTTTTCCCTGACGACGGGCTGCGGCGGGCCGACGACCGATCCCGACCCGCAGACGACGGGTTCGTCCGCGCCTTTCCCCGAGGGGACGACGCTCACCGGCTTTTTCATTCACCACATGGGCATGGCCATGGAGCCGTACTATATCCTGCGCGTAAATGAAACGGGGACGTATATGAAGATCACGAGCATGGCGCCGTATGACTGGCGGATGCTCGGCGACGAGGACGCCTTAACGGAGAGCGAGCGGTATTTCGCCTTTGCCGATACGGTCAAAGACGACGAACCCGCTTTTCTGAAAAAGCTCGACGACGACGAGCCTTTGCGGGAGTTAGAGGCGCTGATCGAGCAGACGGGCGCCTTGAGCTGGGACGGCTTTACAAAGCGCGTCCCCACGCCGCCCGGCCTGCTGGACGGCGGCGAGTCGTATGAGCTGTATTTAGAGCTGAGCGACGGTACGACGGTGACGGTCGACAGCTACAACGCCCGCCCCGACGGCTTCGGCGAGCTGCACTATGAGGCAGCGAAGCTGTTCGAGGAGATATGCCGTCCGCAGGAGGAGAGGTAAAAATGAGTCCGGCGCCGCGAGATATCTCACGGCGCCGAATTTTCGCATTATACTAATCCCTGATAGAAATCACACATTCACAGCGGCTAAAACTGTGGTTGTCGGCATATCAGACGCGGGTCTCCGTCGTGCCGCCGAGGAACTTTGGCAGGGAGCGCCCTTCCTTTTTCCATTTCGCGTATTCCGCCGTCGCCGTGAAGATGACGTCGCCGGCGGAGTTGATGGCCGTCTCCAGGGAGTCCTGCACGACGCTGATGACGAAGCCGACGGCGACGACCTGCATGGCCGTGTCGGCGTCCACACCGAACAGCGAGCAGGCCATCGGGATGAGCAGCAGCGAGCCGCCCGCGACGCCGGACGTGCCGCAGGCCGCCAGCGTGGCGATGAACGCCAGCACGATCGCCGTGACGAAGGAGACGTGGATGCCGACCGTGTTCGCGGCGGCCAGCGCCATGACGGCGATCGTGATCGCGGCGCCGTCCATATTGATCGTCGCGCCCAGCGGGATGGAGACCGCGTACATCTCCGGGTCCAGCCCCAGCTTGTCGCAGAGTTCCATGTTGACGGGGATATTCGCCGCCGAGCTTCTGGTGAAGAAGGCCGTCACGCCTGATTCGCGCAGGCAGCGGAGCACCAGCGGATAGGGGTTGCGCCGCAGCACGACCGCCACGATGATCGGGTCGATGATGAGCACGGCCACGAGCATGCAGCCCACGAGCAGCAGCAGGACTTTCCCGTAGTCGCGGAAAATGGCCAGTCCGTTCTCCGCGACGTTTTGGTAGACAAGGCCCAGGATGCCGAAGGGGGCGAGGTTGATGATCCAGCGGACCATCCGCGAGACGATGTCGGACACGTCCCCCAGCATCTTTTTGGTGCCGTCGCCCGCCAGCTTTTTGGCCGCCAGTCCGAAAATGACGGCCCAGAAGAGGATGCTGATGTAGCTGCCCTCCACGATAGCGCGGAGCGGATTGGAGACCATCGTCAGAAGCAGGTTTTTCAGGACCTCGCCCACGCCGGTCGGGACGGCGCTGGCGGCCGTCGCCGTTTCGCCCAGCATCAGCGTCTGAGGAAAGACGAAGCTCGCCCCTACCGCGAAGAAGGAGGCTAAAAGCGTGCTGATGAGATACAGCGCGATGACGAGTGCGAACCGGCGGTCGAGCCGGGCGCTGCCCTGCGCCAGCGCGGACACGACGAGCACAAATACGAGCACCGGCGCGATCGCCTTCAGCGCACCGACAAACAGCGTGCCGAGCAGGCTGACGACGCCCAAATCCTTAAAGAGCAGCCCCAGTATCGCGCCCAGAACGAGCCCGCAGAGGATGCGGAGTATCAGACTGACGCTGTTGTATTTTTCGATGATCTTCACGATATGTTCCTCCGTTTATGATTTCTGCTCGACGTCCGTCGCGTCGCCCTCATGGTAGGCGTTGGCATGGACGTCGATGTACTGGGCCTTGAGCTTGTCGTACAGGATGCGCTGGCTGGAGTACAGGCCGGTGTAGCCGGAGAGCACGTAGCTCACACCGCAGGCGAGCGCATAGAAGAGCATCCCCTCCGCGCCGAAGAGCTCCACGGACAGCACCATGGAGGCCATCGGGCAGTTGACTGCGCCGCAGAAGACGGCGACTAAGCCCACCGCCGCGGCAAAGCCCGCCGGGATGCCGAGGAGCGGCCCGACGACGCAGCCGAACGTCGCGCCGATAAAAAAGCAAGGGACGACTTCTCCGCCTTTAAAGCCGACGCCGAGGGTGATGGCGGTGAAGACGATCTTCCAGAGGAAAGCCGTCGGCACGGCGCGGCCGTGCTCCACGGCGGCGGTGATGACGTCCATGCCGGCGCCGTTATAGTCGCCGGTGCGCAGCAGGAGCGTAAGTCCCAAAATCGCCGCGCCGCCGACCGCGGCGCGCAGCCAGGGGTTTTTGACGTATTTGCGGAGGTTATCCTCCGTGTAGTGCAGCACCGCGCAGAAAATGGCCGCCAGAATGCCGCAGGCCCCCGCGAGCGCCGCCACGCGCAGCAGCATCAGCGGCGAGAGCGCCGGAACGGAGACGAAAAAATGCGTGGGCTCGACGCCCAGAAGCAGCGAGAGCCCGTAAGCCGCCATGGAGGCGATGAAGCAGGGGATAAAGGCCGCGTGGTATAAAAGTCCCACGCTGACGACGGCCATGGCGAAGATCGTGGCCGCGAGAGGCGTTCCGAACAGCGCGGAGAAAAAGGCCGCCATGCCGGTCATGGTCGCCGTCCGCAGGTCGCGGTCGTCTAATCGCAGGAGCTTTCCCACGCCGTAGCCGATGCTGCCGCCCATCTGCAAGGCCGCGCCCTCGCGTCCGGCGGAGCCGCCGGATAAATGCGTCAGCACCGTCGTCAGGAAGATCGCCGGCAGCAGCCGCGCGGAGACGCCCTTGCCGGACTGTATCTCGCTCAATATGTTGTTGGTACCCTGTCCCTCCACGCGAAAGAGCCGGTAGACGGCGACGGCCAGCAGGCCCGCCGCCGGGAGCGTGAACAGGACCCACGCGTGCGCCTCGCGATATCCCGTGGCCAGCTCCACGCCGACGTGGAAGGCCGTGCCCAAAAGCCCGCAGAGAACGCCGACGATCGACGAGACGAGCAGCCATTTGGCCAGCGCCTTCACATAGATCAGCAGATGGAGCAGATACGCGCGCGCGTGCTCCAGAAAGGTCCTCATTTTCCTCACCTCACAGACAGAAGCTATTATAGAGAGAAGCGACGAAAAAAGCAAGTTGAACAGTCGGGATTTTGGCAAATAATGCTTGTATTTTGGCGCCGCTTCTGATAAACTATAATAACTTGACCGTATTCGTTCACCATACAAAGGAGGATTCCCGGTTTATGCTGGAACTCAGAGATATATGTTATTCCGTCAAAGAAAACGGGGAAGCGCTCGACATCCTCGACCATGTGAGCCTTATCATACCGGACGGCCAGCTCGTGGTGTTCACGGGGCCGAACGGCGGCGGTAAGACCACGCTGGCGAAGATCATCATGGGCCTGGCGCAGCCCACGTCCGGCTCCATCGTCTGGGACGGGCGCGACGTGACGAACATGAGCATCACCGAGCGCGCGAACGCCGGCATCAGCTACGGCTTTCAGCAGCCGCCCCGCTTCAAGGGCATCACGGTACGCAAGCTCCTGACGCTCGCGTCGGGCGAAAAGACGCTGTCGAAGGACCGGTGCTGCCAGTTCCTCACGCGCGTCGGCCTCTGCGCCAACGACTATCTCACGCGCGAGGTGGATTCGTCGCTCTCGGGCGGCGAGGTAAAGCGCATCGAGATCGCCACGATCCTCGCGCGCAACAGCAAGCTGATGATCTTCGACGAGCCGGAGGCCGGCATCGACCTCTGGAGCTTCGCGCGGCTCACCGAGACGTTTGAGCAGATTCACAAGGAGGGGCGGGCCTCCATGATCATCATTTCCCATCAGGAGCGCATCATCTCCCTCGCCGACGAGGTCGTCGTCATCGGGGAGGGGAGGATACGGCACCGCGGCGTCGTGTCCGAGGTGCTGCCCAATATCCTCGCGGATACGACGGGCTCCTGCCCGGTCATAGGAAAGGAGGCGTCCGGCAAATGAGCGAGAAGGACATCGACAGAGAGCTTTTGCAGACGATAGCCGGCATGGACGACAAGCCGGAGGGCGCGGCCTTCAACATCCGCAAGAACGGCGGCTGCGAGGGGCGCTTCAGCTCCGAGAACATCGCCATCACCGGCAAGACCGACAAGGCCGGCATCGACATCAACGTGAAGCCCGGCACGAAGAACGAGACGTGCTTCATCCCCGTCATCATCACGGAGTCCGGCGTCTCCGAAATGGTCTACAACGACTTTTTCATCGGCGAGGACTGCGACGTGAACATCGTGGCGGGCTGCGGCATCTTCAACTGCGGCGGCGACGATTCGCGGCATGACGGCGTGCACACGTTCCACGTCGGGAAAAATTCCCACATCAAATACACCGAGAAGCATTACGGCGCGGGCGACGGCAAAGGCGGCCGCGTGATGAACCCGCAGACCGTCGTTTATCTGGACGAGAACGCCTCCATCACGATGGAGACGGTGCAGATACGCGGCATCGACTCCACCGTGCGCGACACGCGTATCTACTGCGAGAAGGGCGCCGAGGCGGTCATCACCGAGCGGCTCCTGACCCACGGCGAGCAGCACGCCGACTCGAACATGATCATCGAGCTCAACGGCGAGGATTCGAAGGGGCGCGTCATCTCCCGCTCCGTCGCGCAGGACGACTCCGTGCAGGTGTTCAAGCCCTGCGTCATCGGCAACGCGAAATGCTTCGGCCACGTCCAGTGCGACTCGATCATCATGGGCAACGCGAACATCCATTCCGTCCCCGAGATCGCGGCCAACTGCGCCGACGCGCAGCTCATCCACGAGGCGGCCATCGGCAAGATCGCGGGCGACCAGATTTTAAAGCTCCAGACGCTCGGCCTCACCGAGGAGCAGGCCGAGGACTGCATCTTAAAAGGATTTATGTCATAAAACCGAAAATAGATGATAAAAAACTCCGGATTAAAATCCGGAGTTTTTTCTGCCTCGCAGAGTTCGCGCCCGCAGGCGCGAATATAATCATGATCCGTTTTTTTCGGGAGCATGTATCACGGAAAAACACCTTACAGCCCGCAAGTGTGCGCCCCGCGGGCGTGCGCGCAGCGGGCTGCGACTTTTCTCTCACGAGAACCCAGCGTAAACGGTTCCCGTGAGAAGATTCGTTATACCCAATATTGCGAGCTGACCGGCACGCGGCGCAATCGCACGCCGGAGACGATGCCCATGGCGGCGAACATCGTGACGATGGAGGAGCCGCCGTAGCTGAAAAACGGCAGCGTGAGGCCGACGACCGGCGCGATGCCGATGCACATGCCGATATTCGCAAAGGCCTGGAACATGAGGATCGACGCGACGCCGACGCAGACGAGCATGCCCTTGCGGTCGTTCGAGCGGACGCCGACGTAGATGCAGCGGACGATGATGAGCGTCAGCAGCAGGACGATGACGGCGCAGCCGATGAAGCCGAGCTCCTCGCCCGCGGCGGAGAAGATGAAGTCGGTGTGCTGCTTGGGGACGCCGCCGGACTGGGTGAGCCGGCCGTGATATAAGCCCTCGCCGGAGATGTGACCGGAGGCGATGGCCGCCTTGCTCCTGTTCGTCTGCCAGAGGATGTCGAGCCCCGTGGGATCGACGGAGGGGTCATACGGCGCGAGTATCCTGTCCCGCTGGCGCTGAGTGAGGAAATGCGTCCACGCGTAGGGCGCGACGGCCGCCACGCAGCCGAAGGCGATGAGGAACCAATAGATGCGCAGCCCCGCCGCAAAGAGCATGACGGCGAAAATGAAGGCGTAGACGAGCGCGCTGCCGAGGTCGGAGGAGACGGCGATGATGAGGCCGAACATCAGCAGAAAGAACGCCGCGAGCTGCACGACGGAGAAGAACCGGTTGAGCCCGCGTCCGTTTTCAAGGTAGTCGATCTGCTTTGCGAGGATGATGATGAAGGGTATCTTGACGATCTCCGCCGGCTGGATGCCGATGCCGCCGAAGCGCAGCCACGCGCGGTTGCCGGTGTCGTCGGCCACGCCGAAAAAGCGCAGCGAGAGGATGAGCAGGACGGAGAGCACGAGCAGGACCCGCCATTTGTCCGCGATGATGCCGACGTCGATGACCGAGAAGACGAAATACAGCGCGATGCCGAGCACAAGGGCGAGTGTCTGCACGACGATAAAGGAGTGCGAGGACAGGGAGCGCGTCGCGCTGGAGATGAGGATGATCCCGAAAACAGAGCACACGAGACAGAGCGCGAGCAGCAGGCTGTCCGAGCGTTTCAGGTAATCTATGGCGGCAGAGGCAAATTTTTTCACGGCTCGCTCCAGAAATCAGAAAGTATCATTTATATTTTATCACCTGTCGGCGCGCGCGTAAACAAAAACTTTCGCGTCATATCCGCGCGCGAAGGCTCATAGGCTTCAGTGTGGACAAGAAGACAGCGAAAACGGAGGGGCGGACGTGAACGTTGACCTTATTTTCAGGATCGCCGCCGTCGGGATCGTCGTGGCGGTGCTGAACCTGCTGCTCACGCGCTCCGGACGGGACGAGCAGGCGCTGATGACGACGATCGCGGGACTCGTGGTCGTGCTCGTGATGATCGTGCGGGAGATACACGACCTTTTCGAGCTGGTCAAGGCGCTGTTCGGGTTTTGATCGTGGAGACGCTTATAAAGGCCGCGGCGGCCGCTTTAGTCGGCTGCGCTCTCGCGCTGGCCATACGGAAGCACGCGCCGGAGACCTCCTTCCTGCTCTCGCTCGCCGTCGCTGCGGCGATCCTGTTCGCGTCGCTGAAGGCGGCGGCGGACGTTATCGGCTTCATCCGGGAGACGGCGGCGGAGGCCGGCATCGCGCAGGAGTCGCTCGCCGCGGTGCTCAAGGCCGTCGGCGTCGCCGCGGCGTCCCGCATCACATCGGACATTTGCCGGGAGGCGGGGAGCATGGCGGCGGCCTCCGCCGTGGAGCTGGCGGGCGCGGCGGCGGGAGCCTTCGTCATTTTGCCGCTCATGCGCTCCGTGCTCGCCGCCGTAAGGGGGTTAGTGTGAAAAAGCTCGTCATACGGGCGCTCGCTTTCGCCTTCGTCCTGCTCTGCCTCGTCACGGCCGCGCGCGCGGGGATAGCGGAGGAGGCGGAGGCGGCCGTGCCTCCGTCGGCGCGGGAGGTGCTCGGGAACGCCTCCGTCGGCGACGGGGGCCTTTGGGAAAGGATCGGGGCGGCAGCCGGCGAGGCGTTTTTCCCCTCGCTGCGCGCGGCCGCCAAAACGGGCGCGGCGGTCTTTACGGCGGCGGCCGTCTGCTCGCTGCTCTCGGCCGTATGCCCCGGAGAGGAGGCGCCGCGCTATGCCGAGACGGCGGGCGTGCTGGCGATAGCCGCCCTGTCGCTCGGGAGCCTCGCCTCGTTTGTCTCCCTGGCGAAAGAGACGCTCGGGGACCTGTCGCTGTTTTCCTCGGCGCTGCTGCCGTGCCTCGCCTCCGCCGCGGCCTTCGCCGGGGAGGCGGCCTCCGGCGCGGCCAAATACGCCGCGTCGTCCTTTTTCATGAGCGTCCTCATTACGCTTTCCGACAGGCTGGTGACGCCCCTCGTCGGCGCGTTTATCGCCGCCTCCGTGGCGGACGCCGCCGTGGGCGGCGGGATGCTCAAGGGCGTATCCGGCGTCATGAAGTGGGTCGCGGCGACGGCGCTCGCGGCGTCGACGGTCGCCTTCGTCGTGACGATCAACGTGACGGGCGCCGTGGCCGCCTCCACGGACGCCGCCGCCATCCGCGCCGTCAAAACGGCGATGTCCGCCTCGCTGCCGGTGGCCGGGAGCATCATCGCGGACGCCGCCGGGAGCGTCCTGGGCGGGGCGTCGGCGCTGAAGGCGTCCGTGGGGGCCTTCGGCCTAGCGGCCGCGGCGGCGGGCTGCGTGGGGCCGTTCATGAGACTTGCGGCTTACCTGCTCGTGTATAAGGCCGCGTCGGCACTGGCCGGGCCTGTCGCCGGGCCGCGCCTTTCGGGCCTGCTCGGCGATCTGGGGACGGCCTTCGGGCTGCTCCTCGGCCTCGTCGGCAGCGCCTGCGCCGTTTTGTTCATCGCCGTGACGGCGGCGATGAAGACGGTCGCGTGGTGACGGCCATGCTCGAACAGATCGGCGTCTGGATACTGCGCCTCACCGGCGCGGCGATGGTGTCGGCCGCCGCCGTGAGCCTGACGCCGAAGGGCCGCGCAGGCCGCGTCGTGCGCCTCGCGTGCGGACTTATGTCCGTCTCGGTGCTGCTCGGCGCGGCCGCCTCCGTAGACGGCGGGACGCTTTTCCCGGAGGAGGCGTACCCGCAGGGCGAGATCGCGTCGGCCGTGGACGCGGAAAAGGCGATCCGCGCCGTCATAGAAGAGCGCGCGGAGGCATATATATCGGACAAGGCGGCCTCCCTCGGCCTCGCGGATATCACCGTGCTTATTGCGGCCGAAAAAACGGACGCGGGGTGGTATTTCGCCCGGGCCGAGGTGAGAGGGACGTGGGACGCGGCCGCCGGAAAGGCGCTCTCGCGCCATATCACAGAGACGCTCGGCATAGCGGAGGAGGATCAGGAGTGGATAAGCGTTGAGTAAGTTCCCCGACGTATCGGCGCTCTTTGGCCGCCTGCGGCAGAGAAAAGGCGTCGCCGTCCTGCTGGTCGCGGGGGCGCTGCTGCTCCTGCTCGCGCCCTCTCTCACCGGAAAGACGGGCGAAGAGAAGGCGGTCTCCGACGCGCCGAAGTTCTCCGTCGCGGAGGAGGAGAAGCGCCTCGCGGCCATCCTCGCCAAGACGGACGGCGCGGGGCGGGTGTCCGTCATGCTCTCCGTCGCCGGTACGCCCGTGCGCTCGCTCGCCTGCGACGAGGAGGCGAGCGTATCCGACGGAAAGACGGAAACGTCCCGCAAGACCGTGACCGTCCAGACCGGCGGGAGCGCGCGGGAGGTCGTGACGCTCTCTTACGCCTACCCGGCGTACACCGGGGCCGTCGTCGTGGCGGACGGCGCGGGCCGGAGCGCGGTGCGGCTCGGCCTTACGCAGGCCGTCTCATCCCTCACGGGGTTAGGCGCAGACAGGATCACAGTCATCAAAATGAAATAACGGGAGGCAAGCATGAAAGCATTCAGGAGAAATGCCGTGATCATCACGGTGCTGCTGTTCGCGGCGGCGGCGGTCTATCTCAACTGGTCCTACGGGAAGAAGGAAGCGGAAGCGGAGAAAAAGAGCGACGGGCAGCCGGCGACGGAGACGGTCGCTGATCCGGAAGAGGAAGCGCCGGAGGAGAGCGCGGGGCTCTATTTCGAGCCGGAAAGCGGGCAGTCGGCTTTCTTCGACGAGGCGCGGCTCGAAAAGATACGCGCGCGGGACGAGGCGAAGGCCGCGCTCACGGCGGTGACGGAGACGGAGGGGGCCTCGCAGGAGATGATCGACGAGGCGATCCGGAAGCTCACGGTCATGGCGGACAGGGCGCAGCTCGAATCGGAGATAGAGACGCTTCTGCACGCGAAGGGCTTTGAGCAATGCGTCGTCTATCTGTCGGACGAGGGGGCGACGGTCACTGTGCAGCCGGAGACGCCGGAGGGCTTATCGAGCGCGGGCGCGGCGCGCATCACCGACGTCGTGACGGAGAAAACGGGCCTGACGGCGCGGGAATTGCAGATCGTGGAAATAAAATAGCCGATGCTCTTTCCTTTTCCGGTTGGATATGATACAATAAACAACACAATATCACATCGCGCGACTGACGCGATCCGGAGCTGGAGAGTTACTTATGAGCGATAACAAGGAATATATCGTCCGTCCCGGCGAAAACGGGAACATCAACATTTCCGAGGACGTCGTCGCCGCCATCGCGGTCGGCGCGGCGAAGGAGACCGACGGCGTGGCGACCCTCAACCAGAACGTGGGCAAGGAGATCGCCGAGCTGCTGGGAAGGAAGTCGCTGCCGAAGGGCGTGCGCGTCGCCGTGGAGGAGAACGTCATCACGGTCGACGTCTGCCTGACCGTCCAGTACGGCTCGCCCGTGGGCACCGTGGGCGAGGCGGTGCAGCGGAACGTCGCCGCCGCGATCGAGGGGATGACGGGCTTCTCCGTCGCCGCCGTGAACGTCCACGTCTGCGGCGTGGCCATGGACAAGTGAGAGGCTGAAAAAGCAATCTGAAAAGGGCGGCCGCGGCCTTGCCGCGCGCCGCCCGCAAAAGGACGAGGACCAATGACAAGAACGACTGCGAGAGAAATAGCGGTCCGGCTCTGCTTCACACTGTCCGAGAGCGGGGCCGACGCGGAGGAGCTCCTCGGGACCGTTTTTGAGCCGGACTATTACGAGACGCTCGCGGGGGAGGACGAAGCCTTCGCCGAGCGGCCCGACGAGAAGCAGATGACGTACATCGACCGCCTCGTGCGGGGCGTTGCCGCCCACTCGGCCGAGCTGGACGGCTACATCGGCAAGTACGCGAAGGGCTGGCGCTTCGAGCGCATTTCGCGCACCGCCGTGGCGATCCTCAAGGCGGCCATGTTCGAGGTGCTCTATATGGCTGACGAGGTGCCGATAAGCGCCGCCGTGAACGAGGCGGTGGAGCTGGCGAAAAAATATGAGGAGCCGGAGACGGTCCCGTTCATCAACGGGATCCTCGGCAGCTTTTCGAGAGAAGAGGCGGGGGCGCAGTGAAAAAGGCAGCCGTCGCTTTCGATACGAGCAATTATACGACCTCCTTCGCCGTCTTTGACGGAGAGACGGGGGACAATTCAGGACGCCTGCTGGATGTTGCGCCGGGTCAGCTCGGCCTTCGACAGTCTGACGCCCTGTTTTCGCATGTGAAGAGGCTGCCGGAGATCGTGCGCGCGCTCGACCTTACGGGGCTGGAGATCGCCGCCGTGGGAGCCTCTGTCTCGCCGCGCGAGACGGAGGGGTCGTACATGCCTTGCTTTCTCGCCGGCGCCTGCATGGCGCAGGTGCTCGCGCAGACGCGCGGCGTCCCCTTTTACGCCTTTTCCCACCAGCAGGGGCATATCGCGGCGGCCGCCTGGTCGGCCGGGAGACCAGGGCTCATGGACGAGCCGCACCTCGCCTGGCATCTCTCCGGCGGGACGACGGAGCTGCTCTTCGTCCGCCCAGGGGAGCCTTGCTTCACCTGCGAGATCGTCGGCGGCACGAGCGACGTGTCCGCCGGGCAGATCGCCGACAGGACGGGGCAGCTCCTCGGGCTGCCGTTTCCCTCCGGCAAGGCGCTCGACGAGCTGTCGAAGGCCGCCGTCAGAAAAGAGAGCTGGACGCCGAAGGTGAACGGCGCGTCCTTCTCCCTCTCCGGCGTGGAGCATAAGGTAAAGCAGCGCTTCGAGCGGGGGGACAGCCCGGAGGAGCTGGCCTTTTTTGCGCTGGCGTCCGTCTTTTCGGCCGTCAGAAAGGCGACGGAGAACGCGCAGAAAAAATTCGGCGGCGTGCCGGTCCTCTATTCCGGCGGCGTCGCCTCCAATTCGCTTTTGCGGGAAAAGACGCCGGACGGCGTTTTCGCCCTGCCGCGCTATTCCACCGACAACGCGCTCGGCGTGGCGATCCTGACATGGAGGGCCCTTTGCGATGGAAGATAAAAGCATCCTCTCCGTTTCGGAGCTGAACGAGTACGTCAAGGCCCTCCTCGACGGGGACGAGCTCCTCAATAGCGTCTATGTGCGCGGCGAGATATCCAATTATAAGCTCTACCCCTCCGGGCACCACTATTTCACGATGAAGGACGAGAGCGGGGCCGTCCGCTGCGTCATGTTCCGGGGGAGCGCGGTGAGGCTGCGCTTTCGCCCGGAAAACGGCATGAAGGTCATCGCCTTCGGCCGCGTGACCGTGTACCCGCGCGACGGGGCCTATCAGCTCTATGTGAACTCGCTGACGCCGGACGGCGTGGGCGACCTGTATATCGCCTTTGAGCAGTTAAAGGCGGAGCTCCATAAAGCCGGGCTTTTCGACCCGGCGCACAAAAAGCCGCTGCCGAAATACCCGCAGGCCGTGGCGATCGTCACGTCGGGGGCCGGCGCGGCGGTCCACGACATGATCCGCATACTCGGCGCGCGGTATCCTCTTGCGAAGGTAAAGCTCCTGCCCGTGCGCGTGCAGGGGCCGGAGGCGCCCGCCGAGATCGCCGGGGCCATCCGCTACGCCGACCGGCGCCGCCTGGCCGACGTCATCATCACCGGGCGCGGCGGCGGCTCCATCGAGGACCTCTGGGCCTTCAACGACCGGCGCGTCGCGCAGGCGATCTACGATTGCGAAACGCCGATCATCTCCGCCGTCGGGCACGAGCCGGACGTGACGATCGCCGATTTCGTGGCGGACGTGCGCGCCGCGACGCCCTCGAACGCGGCGGAACTGTGCGTGCCGGACAGGGGCGAGCTGCTTTCCGCCCTCTCGGGCGCGCAGGCGCGCATCGCGCACGTGATGGAAACGCAGCTGGAGACGGCCCGAAGCGCCCTCGAGGCCGTCGCGGAAAAGCGCGTGATGCGCGACCCGGCGGAGTATATCGACGCCCGGCGCGAAACGCTCGACCGGACCTCGGCCGCGCTTACAGGCGCGGCGGAAAAAACCATCGGCGAGAGCCGGCAGAAGTTCATCGCGCTCGCCTCCGCGCTCGACGCCCTGAGCCCCTTAAAGGTGCTCGGCCGCGGCTACGCGATAGCGAGGAAGAGCGACGGGACGGTCGTGCGAGGGAAGCGGGATGTGAAAAGCGGCGATAAGCTCACCCTGCGGCTGAAAAAGGATGAGATTGGCTGTATCGTCGAATAAGGGCTTCTATCGACAAAGCCCTTTTGCTTTGTCGATAGAGGGAGATGCAGCCCGCGGCAGCGCACAAATTGGCCGCGGGAGAAGGCCGATTTGCACGTTTGCGGGCTGATAGGAGTTTTTCCGCGGCGCATGTCCCCGGAAAAAACGAGATCGAAATTTCTTTTTCGCCTATGAAGGCGAAAAACTCTGCGAGGCACATTTTTCTTTTTGACGTTATATACAGTCAGGGAGGTTATTTATGGCACAGAAGAAAAAGCTCACCTTCGAGGAGTCCATGGCGAGGCTTACGGAAATCGTCAAGACGCTCGAACAGGGGACGGCCCCGTTAGAGGAGTCGCTCAAGCTCTTTGAGGAGGGCACGGCCCTCATCCGCTCGTGCGGGAAGCTGCTCGACGAGGCGGAACAGCAGGTCGTGAAGCTCAAAAAAGGCGAAAACGGCGAGCCGGAGGAGCTGCCGTTCGACCAGCCGGGAGGCGCCGGATGATGGACGTCTTTGAACAGGACTATGAGGCGCTGCGCGCGCTGACGGAACGGGCGCTGGAAAGTCGCTTTACGGACGACGTGCCGCAGAAGACGCTTTTGGAGGCGATGCGCTACAGCCTGCTCGCGGGAGGGAAACGCGTGCGCCCCGTGATGCTGCTGGCTTTTTGCCGGGCGTGCGGCGGCGACGCGGAAAAGGCGCTGCCGCTTGCCTGCGGGCTCGAGATGCTGCATACTTATTCCCTGATCCACGACGACCTCCCCTGCATGGACGACGACACGCTCCGGCGGGGGCGGCCGACGAACCATGTGGTTTACGGGGAGTGGACGGCCGTGCTCGCGGGAGACGCGCTCCTGACGGCCGCCTTTGGGGAGATATTGTCGGCCCCGCTGCCGGCGGAGGCGCTTATCGCAGCCGGACGGGAGCTTGCGGAGGCCGCGGGCGAAAAGGGCATGTGCGGCGGGCAGTACCTCGACATGGACGGAGAGGGGAAAAACCTTCCGCCCGAGGCGGTGGAGGCCATCCACGTGCGCAAAACGGCGGCGCTCATCCGGGCGGCGGCGCGCATGGGCGTCATCGCGGGAGGCGGCACGAAAAAGCAGATGGACGCGGCGACGGCCTACGCCGAGGCGGTCGGCCTCGCCTTCCAGCTCCGCGACGACCTGCTCGACCTGACCTCCACGGCGGAGGTGCTCGGCAAATCGGTCGGCGCCGACGAGAAAAACGGCAAAGCCACCTTCGTCTCGGTCTACGGGGCCGAGACGTGCGAGCGGATGATCGCCGACGAGACGGAGAAGGCGAAAGGGGCCGTCGCGGCGGCGTTCCCCGGCGATACGTTCCTTTCCGCGCTGGCGGAAAAGCTCGCCGGACGGGGAAAATAAAATTTGCATGAAATATGTATTGAATTATGAATATCAAACATGTATAATGAATATCCCGGCCTGGCCGGGAACAGCGGCGCAGTATCCTAGTCAGAGCAGCCGTCTACCAGGAAGGGCCTAAAAATCCTTTGAAGGGCATATCTTTGAAACTTGTGGTGCCTGCCTCAAATGCCAGTTTGGGGTGGGTGCTGGGAGGAAGCGGAGACGCTTGCTCCGTTCAGGGCGGCCTCCAATGGCATGGGGTGTCCGACCCTGTCGGAGTGGAGACCCGGTTCTGTGCGCCTTGCGTACTCCCGGAAGGGTCATCGCGGGCGTACGGCCCGGGCTTGAACCTGTAATGCGGTGCGAAAGCGGGCTGGTACCGCCTGACGCTGTGTGCAGAGTAGCCTGCCTTGAGTGGGCGGTGCGGATACAGGTTAAGCGCAGGCCGCCATGGCCATGGCGGCGGGGCGACATTGCCTGTTGAAATACCGGCTGCAAAAGAGGCTAAGAGACGGTTTGCCTGTAGTGGAAAACACCTAGGCTGTTTGATCATGTGCAAGGCGGACGGGGGATTGCGGTACGGACTGAGTGGCAGTCGGGTACCCGCGTCGGCGACGCGCGGGACGCGGCTTCAATGGGAAACCGCCTGACCGGCAACGGGAGGCAGCCGCGGGGGAAATCCAACCCGTACCTAAGCCGTAAGATTTACTTCGTCCGCTGCCGCTGGATTTTTTCACACGAGACCCGCTTCGCTGGGCTCTCGTGTGAGAAGGGCACGCGCTGCGCTCCCCGCACGCCCCGCGGGCGCACAGTCCGCTCCGCGAGAGGTGTTTTTTTCGGATACATGCTCCCGAAAAAAACGGATTGAACCAATTCACCGCTGCGGCGGTGAAATCTGCGATGCTTTTTGTGAGGCGAAGATGAAACGGAAAGCGGACAAGCGGTGGATCGCGCTGGTGGTCGTATTGAGCGTCTGTATATCCGTCGTGCTCACGTTCGCGGCCGAGAGGGCGCTGAACGGCACGGGGTATATCGTCGCTTTTCTCGTGTTGCTGGCCTTCATCGCCGTCGGTATTTTTTTCGATATCATCGGCGTCGCCGTGACGACGGCGGTCGAAACGCCCTTTCACTCCATGGCGTCCCACCGGGAGCAGGGGGCGGCGGAGGCCATCGGCCTTTTACGGAAGGCCGAGAAGGTTTCCAGCGTCTGCAACGACGTGGTCGGCGATATCGCCGGCATCATCTCGGGCGCGACGGCGGCGGTCATCGTCGTGTCGCTCGCGCGGGACCTCTCCGTTAAAAACGCCGTTTTGCAGCTCGCCGTCACCGGCATCGTGTCGGGCGTGACGATAGGCGGCAAGGCGGTCGGCAAGACGATCGCCATCAACAACAGCACGCAGATCGTTCTCGGCGCGGGGAAGGTTTTATATTTTCTGACACACATATTCAAAAGGGGAGCGAAATAACTCGCCGCATGGGGGAGTTTGTTTGGATATTCTCGATCGGATACAATCGCCCGACGACGTAAAAAAGCTCGACAGGGCTCTTTTGCCGGAGCTCTGCGCGGAGTTGAGGGCGTTTCTCGTGGACAGCGTGGCGAAAACGGGCGGCCACCTCGCCTCCAACCTGGGCGCGGTGGAGCTGACGGTCGCCGTGCACCGCGTTTTCGATACGTCGAAGGACAGGCTGGTGTTCGACGTCGGACATCAGTGCTATATACATAAGATACTCACCGGCCGGAAGGACGCTTTCGCCACCCTGCGGCAGACGGGCGGTCTCGCCGGTTTTCCCAAGCCGTCGGAGAGCATCCACGACGCCTTTATCGCCGGGCACGCCTCCAACTCCATCTCGGTCGCGCTCGGCATGGCCCGCGCGCGGACGCTGGAGGGGAAGGACCACAGCGTCATCGCCCTCGTCGGCGACGGCGCGCTCACGGGCGGTCTTTCGTATGAGGCGCTCTCCGACGCGGGCGACAGCGGAGAGAGGCTGATCGTCCTTCTGAACGACAACGGCATGAGCATCACGAAGAACGTCGGCGGCATGGCGCGGCACCTCGCCCGCCAGCGCACGCGGCGGAAGTATATCCTCTTTAAAAAGCGCTACCGCCGCCTGCTGGAGGCGATCCCCGGCGGAAAGTGGCTGTACCGCGTCACACATAAGCTGAAAACGGCGGCGAAAAACGCCGTCTTCCATTGCAGCATGTTCGAGGAGATGGGCTTCCGGTACGTCGGCCCGGTCGACGGCCACGACGTCCATAAGCTCGTCGACGTGCTGGAGCTGGCGAAGGAATCGGACGGGCCGGTGCTCGTCCACGCCATCACGAAGAAGGGGAAGGGCTACGCCTTCTCCGAGGAATACCCCGACGAATACCACGGCGTGGCGCAATTCGACCCGAAATGCGGCGCCGGACACCATAACGGGGGCGGTTTTTCCGCCGTCTTCGGGGAGAAGCTCACCGAGCTCGCTTCGGAAAACGACGGGATCATCGCCGTCACCGCCGCGATGACGGACGGCGTCGGCCTTACATGCTTTAAAGAGCGGTTCCCCGCGCGGCTCTTTGACGTCGGCATCGCCGAGGCGCACGCCGTCGCCATGGCCTCCGGCGCGGCGCATGAGGGGCTTTTGCCCGTCTGCGCCATCTATTCGGCCTTTTTGCAGCGGGCTTACGACCAGCTCATCCACGACACGGCCATCCTCGGCGAGCACGTCGTTTTCGCCGTGGACCGGGCGGGCCTCGTCGGCGCGGACGGCGAGACGCATCACGGCGTCTTCGACGTCGCCTATCTGCTCTCCGTCCCGGGTATGACGGTCTTGGCCCCGGCCTCCTACGCGGAATTGCGCGATATGCTCGCGCTTGCGGTAAAAAAGCTCGACGGCCCCGTGGCCGTGCGCTATCCGCGCGGCGCGGAGGGCGCGTATCGGGACGGCGGCGCGGAGCCCTCGCGCCTGCTGAAAGAGGGCCGGGACGTGACGATCGTCACCTACGGTATACAGATAAACGACGCCCTCGCGGCGGCCGACCTGCTTGCCAAAAAGGGCGTGGAGGCGGAAATTTTGAAGCTCGGCTTTCTCTCCCCGCTGGATATGGAGCCGATATGCGAGTCCGTCAGGAAAACGGGCCGCCTTCTCGTCTTTGAGGAGACGGCGGGCGGCTGCGGCGTCGGCGCGCGCATCGCGGCGGGAGCAGCCGCCCTGCCCGGCCTTCGCTGGGCAAGGACGCTCGACCTCGGCCCGGGCTTTATAAAGCACGGCAGCGTGCAGGAGCTGCGCGCGCAGCGGGGGCTGGACGCGGAGGGCCTTGCGCGGGCGGTCATGGAGGAGCTGTCACGTGAGCGGTAAAAAGAGACTGGACGTCTTCATGGTGGAGCGGGGCCTGGCGGAAAGCCGCGAAAAGGCCCGCGCCATGATCATGAGCGGCAACGTCTTCGTGGACGGGCAGCGCTCGGATAAGCCGGGCAATCAGGTTCTCGAGGGCAGCTCGGTCGAATATCGCGGTCAGGCGCCGGAATTTGTGAGCCGCGGCGGCCTCAAGCTGAAAAAGGCGCTGGCCTTTTTCAGCGTCGACGCGGCGGGGAAGACGTGTGTCGACTGCGGCGCGTCCACCGGGGGCTTCACCGACTGCCTCCTCAAAAACGGCGCTGAAAAGGTCTATGCCGTCGACGTGGGCTACGGACAGCTCGCCTGGAGCATCCGCAGCGATAAGCGCGTCGTCGTCATGGAGCGGACGAACGTCCGCTACCTGACGCACGAGCAGATACCGGAGGAGATGGACCTGGCCGTCATCGACGTGTCGTTCATTTCCCTGCGGCTCGTTTTGCCCGCGGTCCGCGGGCTTTTAAAGGACGGCGGCGAGGTGCTGTGCCTCATAAAGCCCCAGTTCGAGGCCGGCCGGGAAAAGGTCGGAAAAAAGGGCGTCGTCCGCGAGAAAAGCACGCATAAAGAGGTGCTCGACGCATTCCTCCAAAACGCGGCGGATACGGGCTTTTCGGTGCGCGGGATCACCTTTTCCCCGATACGCGGGCCGGAGGGCAATATAGAATACCTCGGCTATCTGACGGCGGACGGGAGAGAAAATGCCGCCGTCGATACCTTCGCCGTCGTGGCGGCGTCACACAGCGAGCTTGACAAACAGGAGGAAAACGCATGAGCGGACAGATCGTGCTTTGTCCCAATCCGCAGCGCGACGGGGATTTTTCCGTCACGCGGCGCGTCTATGATATGCTGCGAGCGGCCGGCGAGGAGATCGCCGTCAGCCCGCTGTTCGATAAATACGGCGCCGCCTCGCAGATGACCTTCGCCGAGGCGCAGCCGCTGGAGGCAGCGCTAAAGGGCGCGAAGCTGCTCATCGCCTTCGGCGGCGACGGTACGATGCTCAGCGCAGCCAGGGCCGCGGCCGATTTCGGCACGCCGATCCTCGGCGTGAATTTGGGGGCCAAGGGCTACATCGCGGAGGTCGAGCCGGACAGGCTGGAGGATATCCTCCGCGCGCTCTCCGGGGAGCGCCGGGTCGAGGAGCGGCTGATGCTCGACGTGACGATCGAGCGGGACGGCGAGACGATCTACGCGGATCGCGCCCTCAACGACCTCGTCGTCGCCGGTATCGCCCGGATCATCGACGTGACGGTGTACGCGGACGACCACCGGACGCTGCACTTTTCCGGCGACGGCGTCATCGTCGCCACGCCGACGGGCTCCACCGCCTATTCCATGGCGGCGGGCGGGCCGATCGTCGAGCCGTCGGCCAAGAATATGATCATTACGCCCGTCTGCCCGCACGCGCTGTTCGCCAGGGCCTTCGTGCTCTCGCCGGGGCGCGAGGTGCGGATCGAAACGGGGCGTCTTTCCGACCGCCACGCCTACGCGACGGCGGACGGCACCGAGGCGGTGCCGCTCAAGGACGGAGATATCGTGAGAGTGTCCCAGTCGGAGCGGGTGACGCGGCTCATCCAGCTCGGCAGCGACAGCTTTTACGAAAAAGTTTACAGAAAATTGGGGGAGAAAAAATGAAAGAGGGACGGCAGAAGGCCATACTCGACATCATCTCGAAGCATGACGTCGAGACACAGAACGAACTGATCGATTATCTGCGCGAGGCGGGCGTGAAGAGCACGCAGGCCACGATATCGCGCGACATCAAGGAGTTGAGGCTCGTCAAGGAGCTTTCCCCGCGCGGCACCTATCGCTATATCGCCGCGTCGGGCGACGTGACGGATCACGCCGAACGCCTCCGGACGATCTTCCATGAGAGCGTCACCTCCTGTGTGCGCGCGCAGAACATCGTGGTCGTCAAGACGCTTCCCGGGCTCGCGCCCGCGGCGGCGGCCGCCATCGACCGGATGAACCTGCGCGACCTTGCCGGGTCGATCGCCGGCGACGATACGGCGATGTTCGTCATGCACGACAACGACACCGCCGAGCGTCTGTTGCAGGAGATCGAGAGCTACCGGTAAACGGGGGAGGACCATGCTTCAGGCGCTGCATATCGAAAACATGGCCGTCATCGAGCGCGCGGAATTGGAGCCGGGCCCCGGCCTCAACGTCCTGACGGGCGAGACGGGCGCGGGCAAGTCCATCGTCATCGACGCGCTCGGCGCGGCGCTGGGCGCCCGCTTCCCGCGGGAAATGGTGCGCGCGGGCGCTTCCCGCGCGTCGGTCACGGCGCAGTTCGCCGCCGACGGGACGGAGGCGTGGTGCTCGGAGCACGACGTCGAGCCGGAGGACGGCAGCCTTTTCCTTACGCGGAGCGTGACGCCCGACGGCAGGGGAGCCTGCCGCATAAACGGGACGCCCGTGCCGGTCTCGCTCCTGCGCGAGATTGGCGCCTCGCTGCTCGATATCCACGGCCAGACGGACGGGCAGCGGATGGCCGACGAAAAATACCACCTTGCCTATCTCGACGGCTTCGCGGGGCTTCGGGAGGAAAAAGCCGACTATGCCCGCAAGTACGAGGCCTACGCCTCGTCGAAGCGCGAGCTTTCATCGCTCGAAACTGACGAGGGCGAGCGGGAGCGGCGGCTCGACCTGCTGCGCTATCAGGCGGCGGAGATCGAGCGCGCGAACGTGCAGACGGGCGAGACGGACGCGCTCACAGCCCGCCGCGACATCCTCAAAAACGCCGCCCGCATCACCGACAGCGTGGAGGAGGCCTACGCCGCGCTCTACGGGGATACGCGAACGGACGGCGTGTCGTCGCTTCTTTCCGGCGCGGAGGGGGCTTTGCGCGCGGCCTCGCGCTGGTCGGAGGATCTCTCCGCCCTCGCCGACAGACTCTCTTCGCTTCGCGCGGAGGCCGACGATATCGCGGAGACGCTCCGCGATACGCGCGGCAGTCTTGACTTTTCCCCGAACGAGCTGGACGAGCTCGAGGAACGGCTCTCGCTCCTGAAAAGACTTGCGAGGAAATACGGCGGGGACGAGGAGCAGGCGCTGGCCTATCTGGAAAACTGCCGCGAGGAGATCGAGAGGCTCGAGCACTCGGACGAGCGGGCCGAAGCCTTGCGCGCGGAGACGGAGAAACTTCGCCGCGAGGCCGAAAAGGCCGCCGCGGCCCTCTCGGAGAAGCGAAAAACGGCCGCGCAGGCGCTCAAATCGCGCATCACGGAGGAGCTTACATCCCTCTCCATGCCGGGGGCGTCCTTCGACGTGGAGCTGCTCCCGGCGGAGCTGACGAAAACGGGCTGCGATACGGTGCGCTTTCTCATCGCGGCCAACGCCGGCGAAGCGCCGGGCCGGATCGCCCGCGTGGCGTCCGGCGGCGAGCTTTCGCGCATCATGCTGGCGATGAAGACCGTGCTCTCCGACGCCGACGATGTGGGCGCGATGGTCTTCGACGAGATCGACACGGGCGTGTCGGGCATCGCCGCGTCGCGCGTGGCGGAAAAGCTGGCGCGGCTCGCCGTAAAAAAACAGGTGATATGCGTCACGCATCTGCCGCAGATCACGGCGATGGCGGACACGCATTTCGATATCGCCAAATCGGTGGAGGAAGGCCGCACCTATACGCGCGTCACCCGGCTCGACCGGGACGGCCGCAAGCGGGAGATCGCGCGGCTCACGGGAGGAGACAGCGCCACGGAGACGACGCTGCGCGCCGCCGACGAGCTGCTTTCCGCCGCCGAGGCCTTCAAAAAAGGAGCGAAAGATGGATAAGATACGACTGGGGGAAACCGGCCTCATGGTCACGCGCTGCGCCTTCGGCGCGCTGCCGGTGCAGCGCGTCCCGATGGCGGAGGCGGTCAGGCTCCTGCGCGCCGCCTATGACGGAGGCATCAACTATTTCGACACCGCGAACGCCTATACCGACAGCGAAGAGAAGATCGGCGCGGCGCTCTCGGACGTGCGCGAAAAGATCATTATCTCCACCAAGACGATGGCCGCCGACGAAAAAACGGCGACGGAGCATATCGAAACGAGCCTCCGCCGCATGAAAACGGACTATATCGATATCCTTCAGATACACAACATCCCCTCGATAAAGGAGCGCGAGGGGGCCATAAAGGCCGCCTTCCGCGCCAAAGAAAAGGGCTACGTCCGCCACGTCGGCGTCACGGCGCACAAGCACACGGCGGCGACGGAGGCGCTCGATACCGGTCTTTTCGAGACGCTCCAGTTCCCGTTTTCCTATCTGGCCGACGAAAAGGAGACGGCGCTCGTCCGGCGCTGCGAAAAGGAGGACGTGGGCTTCATCGCCATGAAGGCGATCGCCGGCGGCCTTCTTACGAACGCGAGGGCGTGCCGCGCGTTTTTCTCGCAGTATCCGAACGCCGTGCCCATATGGGGCATCCAGCGCATGGAGGAGCTGCGGGAATGGCTCGCGCTGGAAGCGGACCCGCCGGCGCTGACGGACGAGCTGCGCGCCGTCATCGAGGCGGACAGGCGGACGCTCGCCGGCGCGTTCTGCCGAGGCTGCGGGTACTGCATGCCCTGCCCCGAGGGGATCGACATCAAGAACGCGGCGCGGATGAATATGCTCCTCCGGCGCTCGCCCTGGCGGCAGTATTACGCGCCGGAGCAGCGGGAGCTCATGGAGCGCATCCGGAACTGCCGGGAATGCGGTCTCTGCCGCAGCCGGTGCCCCTACGGGCTCGACACCCCGAACGTACTCAAATTCATGCTCGAGGACTACGAGCGATTTTACGAACAGCATAAAGGAGAAGAGGAAGAATGACGATCTACGATGAACTGGTCGCGCGCGGCCTTATCGCGCAGGTGACGGACGAGGAGCCGATCAAGGCGCTTGTAAACAGCGGCAAGGCCGTCTTTTATATCGGCTTCGACTGCACGGCCGATTCGCTGACGGCCGGACATTTTATGGCGCTCACGCTCATGAAGCGCCTCCAGTCCGTCGGCAACAAGCCGATCGCCCTCATCGGCGGCGGCACGACCATGATCGGCGACCCGTCGGGCCGCACCGACATGCGCAAGATGCTGACGAAGGAGGACATCGACCACAACGCCGAGTGCTTCAAGCGCCAGATGGAGCGCTTCATCGACTTCTCCGACGGGAAGGCCCTCATGCTCAATAACGCCGACTGGCTCTTAAAGCTCAACTACGTCGACCTCCTGCGCGAGGTGGGCGCGTGCTTCTCCGTCAACAATATGCTGCGCGCCGAGTGCTACAAGCAGCGCATGGAGAAGGGGCTTTCCTTCCTCGAATTCAACTACATGATCATGCAGTCCTACGACTTTTATCATATGTTCATGCACAACGGCTGCAACATGCAGTGCGGCGGCGACGACCAGTGGTCAAACATGCTCGGCGGCACGGAGCTCATCCGCCGCAAGCTGGGAAAAGACGCCTACGCCATGACGATCACGCTCCTGACCGACTCCCACGGCATGAAGATGGGCAAGACGGCCGGCAACGCCGTCTGGCTCGACCCCAATAAGACGAGCCCGTTCGAATTCTACCAGTACTGGCGAAACGTGGGCGATGCCGACGTCATGAAGTGCATCCGCATGCTGACGTTCCTGCCGCTCGAGCAGATCGACGAGATGGAAAAATGGGAGGATGCCCGTATAAACGAGGCAAAGGAGCTGCTGGCCCACGAGCTGACGAGCCTCGTCCACGGCCAAGAGGAGGCCGACAAGGCGCAGCAGAGCGCGCGCGCCCTCTTCGCCGGCGGCGCGGCGGCGGACGTTCCGACGACGGAGCTTTCTGACGCCGACCTTTCAGACGGCGCCATCGACATCCTCACGCTTTTGCAGAAGACCGGCCTTTGCCCCTCGAAGTCCGAGGCGAGGCGGGCCGTCGAGCAGGGCGGCGTCGAGGCGGGCGGCGAGAAGGTCGGGAGCTTCGGCACGTCCTTCACGAGGGAGGTCCTCGCCGAGGGCCTGCTCGTCCGGCGAGGCAAGAAAAATTTCCGAAAAGTCGTCATGAAGTGACCTTTTTGGCCGTTATACTCAAAGAGAACCGCCAAAATTTTCAAAAATGAGCATTTGAACCGTTGAATTGCCAGGTTGCAGATGCTATAATACCATAATGATGTTGACCCCGTGCCGGGAGCCGGCACGACAAAAAATATTAGAGGAGTGGAAACCAACCATGGAAAATCTGTTCTGGATCGGTCTGGTCGGAGCGGTGATCGCCCTGGTCTTCGCGTTCATTCAGAGGAAAAAGGTACTCAGCTACTCTGAAGGCAACGAGACCATGCAGAAGATCGCCTCCGCGATTCGGTCCGGCGCCAACGCTTATCTCAAGCGCCAGTACACCACTGTCGCCAAAGTGTTCGCCGTCGTATTCGTGATCCTGCTTATCATCGCTTTCGTCTCCGGCGGCAAAATGCTCTCCCGCATCACCCCGTTCGCGTTCCTGACGGGCGGCATCTGGTCGATGCTCGCCGGCTTCATCGGCATGAAGATCGCGACGAACGCCAACGCCCGCACCGCCAACGCCGCCAGCGAGAGCCTCAACAAGGGCCTCAAGGTCGCGTTCTCTTCCGGCTCCGTCATGGGCTTCACCGTCGTCGGACTCGGCATCCTCGACATCACGCTCTGGTTCCTCGGTCTGAAGTACATCGGCAAGTTCGACGCTTCGACCATCGCCCAGATCATGGTCATGAACGGCATGGGCGCCTCCTTTATGGCGCTGTTCGCCCGCGTGGGCGGCGGCATCTACACCAAGGCGGCCGACGTCGGCGCCGACCTCGTCGGCAAAGTCGAGGCCGGTATCCCCGAGGACGACCCGCGCAACCCCGCTACGATAGCCGATAACGTCGGCGACAACGTCGGCGACGTCGCCGGCATGGGCGCCGACCTCTACGAGTCCTACGTTGGCTCCATTCTCGCGACCTTCGCGCTCGGCGCGGCGGCCGGCTATTCCTGGGCCGGCATGCTCCTGCCCGTCGCCATCGCGCTGGCCGGTATCGTCTGCTCGCTCATCGGCACCTTCCTCGTCAAGACGAAGGAGGACGCCTCCCAGCTGAGCCTTTTAAAGAGCCTGCGCACCGGCACCTACACGGCGGCCATCCTCTCCGCGATCGTCGCCATCCCGCTCTGCTACTTCATCCTCACCCCCGCCAATAACTGCTGGGGCGTCTATGTTTCCATCCTCTGCGGCCTGGCCGGCGGCACCGCGATCGGTTACTTCACCGAGTACTACACCTCCGATAACTACAAGCCCACCAAGAAGCTCGCCGCCGCCTCCGAGACCGGCTCCGCCACCATCATCATCGGCGGCCTGTCCCTCGGCATGAAGTCCACCATGGCCTCCATCCTGATCGTCAGCGCGGCCGTCATCATCAGCTTCTTCTGCGCCGGCGGCAAGGGCGACTTCAACCAGGGCCTCTACGGCATCGGCATCGCCGGCGTCGGCATGCTCTCCACCCTCGGCATCACCCTCGCGACCGACGCTTACGGCCCCGTGGCCGACAACGCCGGCGGCATCGCCGAGATGTCCGGCCTCCCGGAGGAGGTCCGCGACCGCACCGACGCGCTCGACTCTCTCGGCAACACCACCGCCGCGACCGGCAAGGGCTTCGCCATCGGCTCCGCTTCGCTGACCTCGCTGGCTCTCCTCGTCTCCTACGTCAATATCGTCAGGGGCAAGGTCGAGCTGGATCTCTCCATCACGAACCCGACGCTGCTGATCGGCGTTTTCATCGGCGCGATGCTGACCTTCGTGTTCTCCGCCTTTACCATGAGCGCCGTGCAGACGGCGGCCCAGTCCATCGTCATGGAGGTGCGCCGTCAGTTCCACGAGATCAAGGGCATCATGGAGGGCGAGACCGACCCCGATTACGCGGCCTGCGTCGACCTCTGCACCAAGGGCGCTATCCATGAGATGGTCGTTCCCGCGCTGCTCGCCATCATCGTCCCGATCCTCACCGGCGTCATCCTCGGGCCCAGCGGCGTCGTCGGCCTGCTCGCCGGCGTCTCCGTCACCGGCTTCGCCATGGCCGTGTTCATGTCCAACGCCGGCGGCGCGTGGGACAACGCGAAGAAGTACATCGAGAGAGGCAATCACGGCGGCAAGGGCTCCGACTGCCACAAGGCGGCCGTCGTCGGCGACACCGTCGGCGATCCCTTCAAGGACACCTCCGGCCCGTCTCTCAACATCCTCATCAAGCTCTGCTCGACCGTTTCCATCGTGTTCAGCGGCCTGATCATCGCTTTCCATCTTCTGTAAGCATGAAACAGCGCGGTTCTCCACTATGGGGGCCGCGCTGAAATTTTTTTGTAAAAGTTCCGGAGAGAACATACAGGCGATAACGTTCGCGCTATAATAACAATGTTCTCAAGAAAACTGAATATTTTCCGAGTTGCTGTGCCTACAGCGGGGGAAACCCGCCACGGCGCTACAGCCTGGCCGTATGAAGCGGCCACGGGGGTATATACGGAAACGTGATACCCTTCACGTATGAAAAGGAGAACTTGTACATCCGGTAATTCGGCGCGTTGTCTGATTACCGGATTTTTCGCGCCCTGAGCCCGCAGGTTTTCCCTGCGGGCTTACTTTTTCTTGGAAAAGAAAAAGTAAGCAAAAAGAACTCATGGCGCATCCGGGAAAGCGCCTGTCCTGGCCTTATCGCCGCGGTGACGAAGCGCGTGCAGGTGTGCAGTTTTTTTGACTTTGCGTTTACGGCTTTTGTTATTCCTATAGTGAAAGGACCTTCGCATGACGAAAATACAGGAAGAATATCTGATGCTGGCGCTTAAGACGCCGCTTTTCAGGGGCATCGACAAGGACGCCGCCGCCAGGCTCATTTTTGATATGGGAGGCGAAGTCCTCTCCTGCGGCGCGGGGCAGACCGTGACGACGGCGGGAGGAGGAGAGAAACGGATTTTGCTGCTGCTCTCCGGCATGGTACTGCTCCTGCGCTATGGCGAGCACGGAACGCGCTACATACTCGACTATGCACTGCCGGGCGACATCGCCGCCGGCGCCGGGACGGCCGTGATGGGCGTCCAGATGACCGCCGGGCGGCCGAGCCGCCTCCTCGCGCTGCGCCGGACGGAAGCGGAGCCGGAGAGCGAGGCGCAGAGACGCTTTGAGCAGAACCTGCTGGCGGCCGCGGGCTCGGAGACGGTCCGGCTCGCCCGGAAGGCGGATATCGTCGCGCGGCGGACGGTGCGGGAAAAGATCCTGACGTATCTCCAGTATGAGAGCGCCCGCTGCGGACGATGTACCTTCGATATCCCGTTCAACCGGCAGGAGCTGGCCGACTATATCTGCGTCGACAGGACGACGCTCTCCTCGGTGCTGAACCAGCTCCAGCGTGAAGAAGTTCTGGTGACGGACAGGTGCCATTTCAAGCTGCTGGCGGCCTGTGAATAAAAGAATGAGGTGATCGGATGTCTGGACAAGCGGCGGAGGCCGTCAAACATGAGGCGGGAGCGTTCGATATCGAACGCGATCTTCCGGAGGGGGAGATGACGGAGCGGGAAGCGCGTTTCCTGCGCGAATACCGGCAGAACAGACGGCGGAGCACGGTCGTCTTTACGGTGATCGCCGTCCTCCTCGTCGTGGCCTTCCTCGTCTCCTTCTGCGTGGGGCGCTACGGGATGCCGGTCTCGGAGGTCATAAACAGCCTCCTGCGCGGCCTTACAAACGGCGTCGGCAGCGTGGGGACGTGGGGCAGCTCGGAGGATACGGTCGTGTGGCTCGTGCGTATGCCGCGCATCATCGCCGCCATCCTCGTCGGCGGCGCGCTCTCTGTTGCCGGCGGCACGTATCAGGGCCTCTTCCGCAACCCGATGGTCTCGCCGGATATCCTCGGCGCGTCGGCGGGCGCGAGCGTGGGGGCCTGTTTTATGATGCTGATGGGGCAGGGATCCGTCATGATCCAGGCGGGGGCCTTCGTCATGGGCATCTTCGCCGTGGCGCTCTCCTACTTTTTGAGCAAGGCCGTCGGGCGGGGGAGCAACATGGTCCTGCTGCTCGTCCTCTGCGGCATGACGGTCAACACGCTCTTCCAGGCGCTGGTGTCCATCATCAAGTATCTGGCCGACACGGAATCCCAGTTGCCCGCCATGACCTACTGGCTCATGGGCAGCATCGCCAAGGTCGGCTATAGGGACCTGCTCTTTTTCATCATTACCTTCGTCATCGGCATCGTGCCCATTTTGGCGCTGCGCTGGAAGCTGAACGTCCTCTCCTTCGGCGAGGACGAGGCGAAGGCCATGGGCGTGAACGTCGCCGCCATACGCCTCGTCTGCATCGTCTGCGCGACGCTCCTGACGGCGGCCGTCGTGTCCGTCGCCGGGACGATCGGCTGGGTCGGGCTCATGATCCCGCATCTGGTGCGCTTCCTCGTAGGGCCGAACAACAAGACGCTCATCCCCATTTCGCTCCTTACCGGCGCTCTCTTCATGCTCGTCATCGACAATTTCTGCCGCGCGCTGCTCGCTTACGAAATACCGCTCGGCGTGCTCACGTCGCTGCTCGGCGCGCCGTTTTTCATCTTCATCCTCTACAAGAGAAAGGGGAATACGTGATGGAGCTGACGGTAAGAAACGCGGCCTGCGGCTACGGCGCCGTGCCGGTGCTGCAAAACGTCTCGCTGACGCTCCGGCAGGGGGAGATCGTCTGCATCCTCGGCCCGAACGGTATCGGCAAGACGACGGTTTTCCGCTCGGTGCTGGGCTTTCTGAAGCTGCTGGCGGGAGATATAGAGCTCGACGGCGTCCCGCGCGAGAGGATCGGCGCGAAGGAATTTTCCAGAAGCGTGGGCTACGTCCCGCAGGGGCATGAGCCGCCGTTCCCCTTCACCGTCCCCGACGTCGTCGTCATGGGGCGGGCGGCGCACCTCAAATCCTTTGAAGCGCCGGGCGTCCGGGAGTACCGCATCGCCGACCGCGTCCTCGAGATGCTCGGCATCTCCTACCTGCGCGAGAAGACCTATACGCAGATATCCGGCGGCGAGCGGCAGATGGTGCTCATCGCCCGCGCGCTGGCGCAAAATCCGAAGCTGCTCGTCATGGACGAGCCCACGGCCAATCTCGACTTCGGCAACCAGATCCATGTCCTCGAATGTATCAAGGGCCTTTCCGGCTCGGGGCTGGGGGTGCTGATGACCACGCATAACCCGGACCACGCCTTTCTCTGCTGCGACCGCGTCATCCTGCTCACGAAGGACAGAGAGATCATGGAGGGCACGGTCGACGAGATCGTGACGGAGGAAAATCTGCGCCGCGCCTACGGCGTCGATGTGAAGATCACCGCAACAGTTACGGAGAGCGGCCGGACGATCCGGAGCTGCGTCCCCATGCTGGCGTGAAGATCATAGAAGGAAACAAGGAGGAAAATATGAAGAAAACGACATCTTTGTTAGCAGCTCTTGCGCTGGCCTTCTGCCTGCTCGCCGGCTGCGCCGGGAGTCCGCCCGAGCAGCCCGCCGCCTCGCCCTCGCCCGCGCAGTCGCAGGAGGCGGAAAAGCCCTCGCCGTCGCCGGAGACTACGCCGGTGACTTCCCCGGAGAAGGCGGAAGCGCGCGTCCTGCACGACTCTTACGGCGACGTGACGGTCGAGGGAGACGTGGAGCGCGTCATCTCCACGGCTCCGGCCTACACCGTCTCCGTCCTGCTGATGGGCGGCGCCGACAAGCTCGTCGGCATCGACTCCAATACCGGCGGCAACGCGTGGCTGCTTAAAATGTTCCCGCAGCTTCAGGACGTGCCGGTCGTGACGGTGAACGGCGAGCTGAACCTGGAGACGGTGATGGACCTCACGCCCGATCTTGTGATTTTGACGCCGGCGATGCAGGGCCAGCTCGAGCGCGTGCAGGAGCTGGGCCTCCCCGTCATCAACGAGCCCGTTTACGGCGACGACGACACGCTCCTCGAGCGCAACCGCGACCGGCAGATGTATTACGGCGTCGCCATGGGCGGCGAATCGCTGGAGATCGCGGATACCTACGAGCAGTACTTCAACGACATGGTCGATAATGTGAAGAGCAGGACCGCCGCCCTTGCCGACAGCGAGCGCCCCGTCGTGCTGGAGATACGCAGCCTCGATCCGCTGACCGTCTGCAACGGCAACGACCGTTCCGTCGCGCAGGAGTGGATCACCGCGGCGGGCGGCGTGAACGCCGCCGGAGAGAATACGCAGGACGGCAAGTCCGGCTCGTGGGAGGTCTCGGTCGAGCAGGTGCTCTCGTGGGACCCGGAATACGTCGTCTGCTCCAATACCGCGACGAAGGCCGCGCTGCTGGCCGACGCGCAGTACTCCGGACTCAGGGCCGTGCAGGAGGGCAAGGTCGTCGACATGCCCAAGGGGCTGATGGTCTGGGGCTATAACGGCCCGGAGCTGCCGCTCTTCGTGGAGTTCGCCGGAAAATTCATCCACCCCGAGCTTTTCGCGGATGTGGACGTCGTGGCCGACGCGCGCGCGTTTTACGCCGATTTCTTCGGCATGGACGTCTCCGACGAGGAGCTGCAAAGCATCTTTTTCACCGACCTGCCGCTGGCGGAATATGCCGCGCAGACCTTTGCGGCGGAATAATCATGACACTTTCTTCGGAAACGAAGAGTGAAATAGAAAAACAGGAGGAAGAAGATGAAAAAAACCGTTGCCTTGTTATTGGCCCTTGTGCTGGCCTTCTCGCTGCTCGCCGGCTGCGCCGGAGGCGGCGCGGAGACGCCCGTTTCGCCCTCTCCCGTCCAGTCGCAGGAGCCGGAGACATCCTCGCCGTCCGAGCCGGCGTCCCCGTTGCCGTCGGAGGAGTCGACGCCCGAGACCCGGACCGTCACCGATATGTCCGGCGTCGAGGTCGAGATACCCTATGAGGTGAACACCTACGTCGAGAGCTGGTTTGCGCACAACGCCGTCGACCTCATGCTCGACGACGCCGAGGGGATGCTCGTCACCTGCGCCAGCCCGACGCAGCATCAGTGGATGTACCTCATTTGCCCGAATTTCTACGACGCCGTCTCGGTCAAGTTCTCCACCGATATGAATCTGGAGGAGATCATCGCCGCCTCGCCCGACGTCGTCTTCGGCTCCAACGACAACTACCGCGACATGTTCCAGAACGTGGGCATCCCGTTCATTAACTGTTCCTTCAAGACCTATGAGGAGATGGTGCAGTCCATCCGCCTCACCGCCGAGGTCTTCGGCGGCGACGCGCCGGCGCTCGCGGAGAAGTACGTCGATTACCTGTACGAGCGCCTCGACTGGGTCTCGGAGCGCGTGGCCGACATCCCGGACGACGAGCGCACGACCGTCGCGCACGGCAGCTCCATCTATGAGCTGGACTTTGACGGCGCGAACACCATCATCGACGAGTGGATCACCTACGCCGGCGGCATCAACGCCGCGGCCGCGGGCCTGGAGGGGAACCTCCAGACCATTTCCATCGAGCAGGTCATGGAGTGGGACCCCGACGTGCTCATCACCGGCCGCCCGCAGGAGCAGGTGGACGAGGTCATGGCCGACCCGGCGTGGGCCAACCTCACCGCCGTCAAAAACGGCCGCGTCTACTCCAATCCCCGCGGCGTCTTCGCGTGGGACCGCTACGGCGTCGAGGCGGCGCTGCAGCCCCAGTGGTGCGCGAAGCTCCTGTACCCCGAGCTCTTCGAGGACTTTGACGTCAAGGAGGAGGTCAAGACCTTCTATAAGGAGTTCTTCCGCTACGAGCTCTCCGACGAGCAGGCGCAGATGATCCTCGATTACGTTACGCCGGAGCTTCCGTGATATCTTCGCCCCCTCCCGGGGCCGGATATACATATTACAACTGTCTGTAAGGAGGACAAACATCATGCAGTTAAGCGCAAGAAATCAGTTCGAGGGTAAGGTCACGAAAGTCACGGAGGGCGCGGTCAACGGTATCGTCACGCTCGACGTGAACGGCACGGCCGTGTCCGCCACCATCTCCATGGCCGCCATCAAGGAGCTCGGCCTTGCGGAGGGCAAGAAGGCCTACGCCGTCGTAAAGGCCACCGAGGTCATGATCGGCAAAGGCGAGAAGCTCCCGCTTTCCGCCCGCAACCAGTTCCCCGGCAAGGTCGCCGGCGTCGAGAAGGGCGCCGTCAACAGCATCGTGAGGCTGAACGCCCTCGGCGGGAACGTCATCTCCGCCACGATCTCCAACGCTGCCGTGGAGGAGCTCGGCCTCAAGGAGGGCGACGACGCGCTGGCCGTCATCAAGGCCACATCCGTCATGGTCGGCATCGATTGAGACTTTTCCTGAAAGAAAGGACTTCAATCTGCTGATAGAAAGTCGAACATCGCGGCCAAGGCATAGCCTTGGCCGCGATGTTCAGTATGAGTGATATTCCGCCGCCGCCGCTCATACGATAGTCACAGAAAAGACGGGAGGCGGTAACGTGAAAAACAGGCTCAAAAGGCTCCTCGGCAGGGTGCTGCTGCTCAAAAGAAAGCGGGTGGCGGCCGCGGCGGCTGTGATAGCGGCGGCCGTACTCTTCGGCGTGCTGTATGACCCGGCTGTCGTGGGGGCCGCGGCGACGGAACGGCTGCTGCCGGTGTACAGCGTGGAGCGCGACGGCAAGTTTGCCTCGCTCACGTTCGACGCGGCCTGGGGCAACGAGGATACGCAGACGCTCATCGACATCCTGGGCCGCTACGGCGTGCGCGCGACCTTTTTCGTCGTCGGCGCGTGGGCCGAGAAGTACCCGGAATCGGTGCGGGCGCTCCATGAGGCCGGACACGAGGTCATGAACCACTCCGGCACGCATCCGCACCTCTCAAAGCTCTCCGCTTCCGAGATACGCGCGGAGGCGGACGAATGCGGCGACAAGGTCGAGGCCGTCACCGGCGTGCGCCCGACGCTCTTCCGCTGCCCTTACGGGGAGTACGACGACAACGTCATCGGAACGCTGCGGGGCATGGGGATGCAGGTCGTGCAGTGGGATGTGGATTCCCTCGACTGGAAGGGGATATCGGCCGGGGAGATCACAAAGCGCGTCACGGAACGGGTCGCCCCCGGGAGCATCGTACTCTTTCACAACGCGGCAGAGCATACGCCGGAGGCGCTCGCCGGTATCATCGAGTACATGATCCAAAACGGCTATACGCTCGTGCCGGCGTCGGAGCTGCTGCTGCAGGGAGATTATACCATCGATCACGCGGGACGGCAGCACGCGCTGCAGTGAAATACCCGCTTGCGCGGATAAAAAGAGGACCTGTTGCTTTGACAACAGGTCCTTGATTATTGGAGCATACTTTCGTCACCGGGGCGAGAGCGCCGGATCAGCACAGGCTTAAGAGCGGCATGAAATTCTTTTTGCTTCCTTTTTCTGGGGGGGGAAAAGGAAGTCAGGTCTTTAACTTGATCCAGAGGTCGTTATAGAGCGTGAGCGTCTCCTCGGGGAGATTGAGGAACACCTCGCACTTATCGAGGTACTCGTCGGAGGGGAAGAGGACCTCGTACTCCATATCGGAGAGGTCCTCGGCGTATATCTCCGCGGCCTCGCCGTTGGCGCTCACGTAGCCGGTGACGTCCATATTGCGCAGGGCGATATCGGTATCGCACATGAAATTGATAAACGCCTCGGCGTTTTCCTTATTCTTGGCGTCGGAGAGGATGCACATCGCGTCGACGAAGACGTTCGCGCCCTCGACCGGGTGCACGAACGCGAGGTCCTCGTTGTTCTCATACATGGAGATATAGTCGCCGGCGTAGTAGACGCTGATCGCGGCCTCGCCGCCCTCCATCTTGTCGTAGATCTGGTCCATGACGAAGCCCTGGCGGATGTCGTTCTGCTTAACGAGCAGGTCATACGCCTCATTAAGCTCCTTTTCGCTCGTCGTGTTGAGGGAGTAGCCGAGGTATTCGAGCGCCACGCCGAACGCATCGCGCGGGTTGTCGATCATCAGGAGCTGACCGGCATAGGCGGGATCGAACAGCGAGCCCCAGCTCGTGATCTCGTCGGAGATCATTGTCGTGTTGTAGATGATGCCGACCGTGCCCCACATATACGCGACGGAGTATTCGCCGGTCGGGTCATACTCGAGGTTCTTGTAGTCCTCGTCGATGAGGGCGGCGTTCGGCACGTTGTCAAAGTTTATCTTCTGGATCATGCCCTCGTCGATGAGGCGGGAGATGAGATAGTCGGAGGGGATGATGACGTCAAAATCCGCGCCGCCGGACTTTAAGAGGGAGTAGAGCACTTCGTTCGAGGCGGCGGTGTTGTAGTTGATCTTGATGCCGGTCTGGGCCTCGAAATCCTCGAAGATGCTCTCGTCGATGTATTCGCCCCAGTTGCAGACGTTGACCTCGCCGTTGACGCCGGGCTTGAGAGTTTCGCCGCCGCTCGTGCCGCCGCCGGAGCAGCCGGCGAGCGTGGCGATGATGAAGAGTGCGGAGAGCAGGATGGCAATGATTTTTTTCAATTTCTTTTCCTCCATGTGATTTGAATGACGTTAAGGCGGATATCTGCGTGTTTCCACCCATTAGACGGGGCGGCGCAGAAAAAGTTCGTTACAGATTTATGGAACGGGCGAGGCGCCTGGCCTTCTCCTCCTGCCGCATCTGGCGGACGTTCACGATGACGAGCAGCACGAGCACGGAGACGAAGAGCAGCGTGGAGATCGCGTTTATTTTGGGCGACACGCGCTTTTTCGTCATCGCGTAAATGCGCATCGAGAGCGTGAAGACCTTGCTGCCGGCGGTGAAATAGCTGATGATGAAATCGTCGATGGAGAGGGTGAAGGCGATGATCGCGCCGTTCACGATGCCGGGCATGATCTGCGGCACGACCACCCGCCGGAACGCGCCGAACCAGGTGCAGCCGAGATCCTGCGCCGCGTCGACGAGGTTTTTGTCGAGCTGCCGTATCTTCGGCATGACGGAGAGGATCACATACGGGATGTTGAAGGTGATGTGCGCGATGAGCAGCGTCACGAAGCCCTGCCGGAAGCCGAGTATCTGCCCCGCGAAGACGAACAGCAGGCAGAGCGAGACGCCGGTGACGATATCCGCGTTCATGACGGGGATATTGTTGACGGCGAGCAGGGGCGAGCGCCACTGGCGGCGCATGGACGAAAAGCCGATCGCCGCGATGGTGCCGACGACGGTGGCGATCGCGGAGGCCAAAAGGGAGACGAGCAGCGTCGTGTAGACCGCGCTCATGATCGAGGCGTCGGTCAAAAGCTCCGGATACCACTTGAAGGTAAAGCCGGACCAGACCGTGCGGCTCGAGGAGTCGTTGAACGAAAAAACGATGAGCACGAAGATCGGCGCGTAGAGGAAGAGGAGCATCAGCCCCTCGAATATCCTCGCGTAAACGGAAGGCTTTCTGTTCACATCAGCACCGCCTGTTCCTCGCCCTCGCCGAAGCGGTTCATCACCAGCATACAGATGAGGACGATGATCATCATGACGAGCGCGATGGCGCTGCCGAGGTGGGGATTATACGCGCTGCCCAAAAACTGCATCTCGATGAGGTCGCCGAGCAGCAGGTCGTTGCCGCCGCCGAGCAGCTGCGAGATGACAAACGTGGAGACCGACGGGACGAACACCATCGTGATGCCGGAGAGCACCCCCGGCAGGGAGAGCGGCAGCGTCACGCGGCGAAAAACGCCCGAGGGCTTCGCGCCGAGGTCCTGCGCCGCCTCGATGAGCGAGCGGTCGATCTTCGATATGACCGAGTGGATGGGCAGCACCATGAACGGCAGGAAATTGTAGACCATGCCGAGCACGACGGCGCCCTGCGTGTTTATCATACGGAAGTAGGCGATATCCGCCCACTCGGGCGAGAGCGCGCCGCCGACGGCGTTTATCAGCTTAAATAGGCCGATCGCCGCGAAGAAGCGGTTTAAAAGCCCGGTGTTTTCCAGAATGGACATCCAGGAATACGTGCGGAGCAGAAAATTCATCCACATCGGCAGCATGATGAGCATCATGGACATGCGCTGGAGCCGCGCGTTCTCGCGCGAAAGGATATGCGCGAGGGGATAACCGAGCAGGATGCAGACGACGGTCGCTATGGCGGCGAGCAGGAAGGACCGGCCGAAGACGCCGGCGTACTGCCCCATGTGCGAGAAATTGGCGAAGGTGAAGCCGCCCGACGACGAGGTGAAGGCGTAAACGACCACGAGGATAATGGGCGCGATGACGAACAGCGCCATCCAGAGGACGTAGGGCGCGGCCAGTAAGCGGTTGTTCCTCATAGCACGATCTCCTCGGCTTCCGCCGTGTCGAGCGCCGCCTCGGGATCGTAATCCGCGTCGCTTATTTCGTCGTACTCCGCGCTGTAGGAGCTGTAGTCGCCGAACATGCCGGAATAGCGGCTCTTCTTCATGACGTGGAAGCCGTCCGGGTCGATCTTGATGCCGATCTTCGCGCCGACGGGCGAAAAGTCGGTCGTCTGGATGAGCCACTTGAAGCCCGCGAAGTCCACGATGATGTCGTAGTGGACGCCCTTGAAGGTGACGTTCGTGACCGTGCCGGTCAGGCGGCCGTCCTTCTCCGGGACGATATCGACGTCCTCGGGGCGGATGACGACGTCCACCGCCTCGTTTGTATCAAAGCCGCCGTCGAGACATTTGAAGCGCCGGCCGAAAATCTCCACGACGCCGTCGGCGATCATCACGCCGTCCACGATGTTGCTCTCGCCGATGAAGTCGGCCACGAAGGCGTTTTTCGGCTCGTTGTAGATATCCTCGGGCGTGCCGATCTGCTGGATGACGCCCTCGTTCATGACGACGACCGTGTCGGACATGGCGAGCGCCTCCTCCTGATCGTGCGTCACATATATAAAAGTGATCCCCATGGCCTGCTGGATGCGTTTCAGCTCGTTCTGCATGTCCTTGCGCAGACGCATATCCAGCGCGCCCAGCGGCTCGTCGAGGAGGAGCACCTTCGGCCTGTTCACCAGCGCGCGGGCGATAGCCACACGCTGCTGCTGGCCGCCGGAGAGCGAGGCCACGTCGCGGTGCTCAAAGCCCTTGAGCGACACGACCGAGAGCATCTCCAGCACGCGCGCCTCGATCTCCTCTTTCGGGATGCGCGCCTTTTTCCCGTTTTCGTCCGTTCGCTGCGTGACGCGGAGGCCGAAGGCCACGTTGTCGAACACGTCCAGATGGGGGAAAAGCGCGTATTTCTGAAAGACGGTGTTGACCTGCCGCTTATGGGGAGGTAAGTCGTTGATCCTCACGCCGTCAAAAAGAACGTCCCCGGAGGTAGGCGACAAGAAGCCGCCGATCATCCGGAGCGTCGTCGTTTTGCCGCATCCGGAGGGTCCGAGGAGCGTGAGAAATTCTTTATCGTTGAAGTAGAGGTTGAGATCGTTTAAAACGATGTTGTCGTCAAACGCCACCGTACAATGCGAGAGGCGTATGAGTTCCTTGGACATTTATCCTCCCCCGTTCTGAATGGAATACAGTAGGCTTAATATACAATTATTATCCTCAAAAGTCAATGAAATTCGACGCTGGAAAAATATTTTTGCACGAAAGGCACGTTTTTTACGGAAATTTCGCGGTTTTTGAGATATTGGAGCGCCCCGGCGTCCGTTTTGAAGGAAAAAACGAGCCGGTAGGACCATAAGGCCTGCCCCTTTTCCCCGTAGCGGCGGCGGAGCTTTTCGCTGCCGTATTTGCCGTCGCCGAGGAGGGGGCAGCCGATGCTGGAAAGCTGCGCGCGTATCTGATGCGTGCGGCCGGTGAGAAGTTCGCACTCCAAAAGCGAGAGGCCGTCCCTGCGCGCGAGCGTCCTGTATTTCGTCACGGCCGTCCTCGCGCCCGGCTCGGGCGTTTTTTTGACGAAGACCTGGTTTTTGACGGCGTCCTTAAAGAGATAATCGGTCAGCGTCCCCTCGCTCGGGCGGGGGGAGCCCGTCACGATACAGAGATAGTATTTCTCGATCTCGCGTTCCTTTATCTTTTCGTTCATGATCCGCAGCGCCTCGGCGTTTTTCGCCGCGATGACGAGGCCGCCGGTATTGCGGTCGATGCGGTTGCATAAAGCGGGCGTGAAGGAATTTTCCTCGCGCGGGCGCCACTCGCGCTTCTGGTACAGATACGCCTGGATGCGGGCGATGAGCGTCGCGCCCGACCAGCCGTTCGTCTCATGGCAGAGGACGCCCGGCGCCTTGTTCACCAGGAGGATGTTCTCGTCCTCGTACACGATATCGAGGCCGGGGTCCGCGACGGTCAGATAGACGTTTTCCGGCGCGGGCGCGTCGAAAAACTCGTCGTTTATATAGAGCTGTACCGTATCGCCCTCCAAAAGGCGCGTATCGCGCTTCGCGCCCTTGCCGTTTATCTTGATGCGCTTTAAGCGCACATATTTTTGGAGGAGCGAGGCGGGGAGGAGCGGCACGGCCTTGGACACGAAGCGGTCGAGCCGCTGCCCCGCGTCGTTTTTGTTGATGACAAATTCCTTCATAGCTGTTCTTCCACCCCCAGCCTCGCAGAGTTTTCGCCCACAGGCGGAAATGAAATCCAATCCGTTTTTTCCGGGGACATGTGCCACGGAAAAAACACTTTACAGCCCGCAAGTGTGCGAGCGAAGCGAGTGCGCGCAGCGGGCTGCCAGCCCTCTCACACGAGAAACCAGCGAAGCGTTTCTCGTGTGATTACGTGTCGCCCTTCTGGCGGATGGTGATGCGCACCGGCGTGCCCTCGAGGCCGAAGACGGCGCGGATGCGGTTTTCCAGATACCGCTGGTAAGAAAAATGGAAGAGCCGCGCGTCGTTGCAGAAAAAGACGAAGTTCGGCGGCCGCACGCCGGTCTGCGTCACGTAGTAGATCTTCAGGCGGCGGCCCTTGTCCGTGGGCGGCTGGACGCGCGCCTGCGCGTCGGCCAGCACGTCGTTGAGCATGCCCGTCTTGATGCGCATACAGCTCTGCTCATTAACATAATTCACAAGTTCAAATATTCTGTCGACTCGCTGACCGGTCAGCGCGGAGATGAAGAGGATGGGCGCGTAGGTCATGTACGCGAGGTCGCGCCGGACCTCGTCGCGCATTTTGTCCATCGTCTTGCCGTCCTTTTCGATGAGGTCCCACTTGTTCACGACGATGATGCTCGCCTTGCCGGCCTCGTGCGCGAGGCCGGCCACCTTGGTGTCCTGCTCGGTGACGCCGTCGCGCGCGTCGATCATGATGAGGCAGACGTCGGCGCGCTCGATGGCGTCCTGCGCGCGCAGGACGGAATATTTTTCGATTTTGTCGTCCACCTTGGATTTTTTTCGCAGGCCGGCGGTATCGACGAAGATGTATTTGCCCTTGTCGTTTTCAAAATAGCTGTCGACCGCGTCGCGCGTGGTGCCCGCCACGTCGCTGACGATGACGCGCTCCTCGCCGAGGATGCGGTTTATGAGCGAGGATTTGCCGGCGTTCGGCTTGCCGATGACGGCGACGCGGACGGCGTCCGGACGCTCGTCGATCGCCTCCTCCGGGGGGAAATGCTCGCAGCAGAAGTCGAGCAGGTCGCCGGTGCCGTGCCCGTGCACGGCGGAGACGGCGATCGGGTCGCCGAGGCCGAGAGAGTAGAATTCGTAGAGCACGGGGTCTGGCGCGCCTACGGAGTCCATCTTGTTCACGGCGAGCGCGACCGGCTTTTTCGAGCGCAGCAGCATGTTCGCCACGTCCTCGTCGGCGGCGGTGACGCCGGTGCGGCTGTCGGTCACGAAGATGATGACGTCGGCCGTGTCGATGGCGATGCGCGCCTGCTCGCGTATGAAGCGCAGGATGTCGTCGTCGCTCTTCGGCTCGATGCCGCCGGTGTCGACGATATCGAAAACGCGGCCGTTCCACTCACATTCGGCGTACAGCCTGTCGCGCGTGACGCCGGGCGTGTCCTCCACGATGGAGATGCGCTGACCGGCGAGGCGGTTAAAGAGCATCGATTTGCCGACGTTGGGCCGGCCGACGATGGCAACGAGCGGTTTGGACATGGTTATACCTCCTCCAGCACGGCGTCGAGAAAGGCCCCGCCGTCCTGCGGGACGGGTGTGACCGGGACGCCGAGCGCGTTTTCGATATCCTCCAGCGTCACGTCGTCGAGGAAGACGCCCTCGCCGTGGCGCAGCATGGTCTGCGGGATGAGAAGCCGGGTCCCGCAGTCCTTTCCTTTAAGCTGCGCGATCAGGTCGCGGCCGGTAACGAGACCGGCGACGTTGATCGTGCGGCCGAAAAAGTCGTTTTGTACGGCGTAGACGCGGCCGCGGACGTTCCCGATGCGCTCCGCCGCGTGGCGAATGAGCCGTTCGATGAACGGCGCGGCCGAGACGCCGGTGGCGACGGCAAACGGCGTCCCGCCGGAAACATACCCCTCGCCGCAGGCGCGCACGGCGCCCTTGAATTCCGTTTCAAAAAGCCGCAGCATCCCGACGCCGTTTTCGAGCTGCGGATAGTCCTCATAGTATTCGTCCTCCGGCAGGGGGAGCCCCGCCTTGAGGTATAATTCGTCCGCGCAGAAAAAGACGCGCGAGCCGAGCTTATGGAGACATTCGTCCGCGAAGGCCGCCACCCGCGTCACGGTCTCCTTCGCCCCCTCGGGGGTAAAGGGCGTTAAAGCGGGCAGGCCCGCGCGGTGCTTCGTGAGGCCCACCGGCACGATCGACACGCTGCGAACAGCCGGGTGCATGGCCGCAAGGTCACGCATGGAGCGTGAAAGCTCCTCGCCGTCGTTATAGCCGGGGCAGCAGACGATCTGGCAGTCCATCGTGATGCCGGCGTCCGAGAACCTCTGCATGACGTCCAGAATCTCATCGGCGCGCGGATTTTGCAGCATCTCGATGCGCAGGGACGGGTTCGTCGTATGGACGGACACGTTTATCGGGCTGATGCGCAGATCGCAGATGCGCTGTATCTCGCGCTCGGAGAGGTTCGTGAGCGTGATGTAGTTGCCCGTGAGAAAAGAGAGGCGCGCGTCGTCGTCTTTAAAATACAGCGTCTTGCGCATGCCGGGCGGGAGCTGATCCACGAAGCAGAAAAGGCAGGTGTTGGCGCAGGCGGTCGGCTCGTCCATCAGGTACGTCTCGAAGTTGAGGCCGAGCGGCGCGCCCTCGGGCTTTTTGATGCGGACCCGCTTTTCTTTTCCCTCGGGCGAGAGCGCCGCCACGGTGAGCGCGCGCTCGTAGGAATAATATTTATAATCGAGCACGTCGCAGATCGTGTGCCCGTTGATGGAGAGGAGCGCGTCTCCGGCGCGCAGAGCGCTTTTCGCGGCCGGGGAGCCGCCGTCGATGCTCGTGATGACCGACGCCATACGATACCATACCCCCATAAACAGCAATAGAGGGAGAAATAGCTTCCCCCTCTACAAAATGCGCTGTGAGACTTACTTCTTCTCTTCGTCGCCCGCGATAACGACGCGGCCGTTATACATGCCGCATTCGGGGCAAACCCTGTGGGACATACGCAGAGCGCCGCAGTTGGGGCACTTTACGACGCCGGGGACGCTGAGCTTCCAGACGGAGCTGCGCCTCTTGTCACGCCTTGCTTTCGATACTTTCCCGGTCGGGACCGCCATTGATGACACCTCCTGCCATTATTTCTCCAACAGCTGTCTGAGGACAGCCAGCCTGGGGTCGGCTTCAGCCGTGCAAGAGCACGGCCCGTCGTTCAGGTTTTTGCCGCATTTGTCGCACAGGCCCCGGCAGTCTTCCCTGCACAGGAGCCGCTGCGGCATATCGAACATAAATGCCGTGCGGAAGACCTCGTCCAGATCGGCGGCGTCCCCTTTAAGCAGGTAGACGTCGGGGTTGTCCTCATCCTGGAGACTGTCAGCCAGAGCGGCAGTGACGTGAAGTGTGACGTGCTTATGAAAGGCGTCGAGACACCGGGCACAGAAGCAGCGCAGATCCGCGTCGAGTTGGCCGTCCAGCGTCAGGGCGCCGGCGGCGTTCCTCACGCTTCCGGCGGCGCTGGCCCCGAGGAGCTCGAATTCACCTTCGCGGGAGCAGTCGGATAAGTCCGGCTCGTACTCGAAAGAGACATGAGCGCCGGGCACGCCGACGACCTCGTGCAGATCCAGCTTCATGACCACACCTCACACAGTCGCTAAAATATTATAATGCATCTGTTTCGCGTTGTCAAATACTATTTGCACAGCAAACGCGAAAAAACGAAAAGGCAATACCGCGCGTCATTTCGGCGACGCTAAAAAAGAAAAGCTCCCGTGCACCTGTCACGGAAGCTTGAACGCCGCATCAGACGGCGCGGACGACCTTGCCGCTGCGGAGGCACCGCGTGCAGGCGTAGACGTGGCAGGGAGTTCCGTTGACCACCGCCTTGACGCACTTGACGTTCGGCTTCCACGTGCGGTTGCTGCGCCTGTGGGAGTGGCTCACCTTGATTCCGAAAGCGACGTCCTTATCGCAAAACTGACACTTGGCCATATGCTGCACCTCCTTTTCAGTATTAAACAGCGAATTATATGATAGCAGACCTGCGCGCAAATTGCAAGAAAAATTTTCGATGTTCGCGAATAAAATTTAAAGAAGGCCAGACCCTTGAAAAAAAGGCGTCTTCCGTATAATATATAGGTAATATCAGAATAGCGGTAACGGCAGACTGCGCTCTGCGGGTCTTCTCCGGCGGGCGTCCGGCGCAAGGCGGGTCTCGTCGGAAACGTGCGAAGGAGGCGGAGAGATGGGAGAATACAGCGTCGGTCTGGCCGAGATCGCGGAGAATATGGAGTTCGAGATCGTCAACAAGCCGGCGGATTTTGACGAGGTGAGGATCAAAACGGCCCGGCTCAACCGGCCGGGGCTTCAGCTCGCCGGGTATTACGACAGCTTCGATCCCGCCCGCATACAGCTCATCGGCAAGGTGGAGGACGCCTATATGAAGTCGCTCGACCCGGACGAGCGCCGCGCGCGGATGCGCCGCCTTATCGAGACGAACATCCCGGCGCTCGTCATGTGCAGCGGCCTTTCCATGGGCGAGGGCTGCCGGCATGTGGCCGAGGATTACGGCGTCACCGTCTTCAGAACGCAGACGGACGCGTCGGAGATCATCGCCTATATGACCGGCTTTTTGAGCGACAAGCTCGCGCCGCGCGTCACGCGAGCCGGCGTTTTCGTGGAGATATACGGCGAGGGCGTGCTCATCACCGGCGAGAGCGGCGTGGGTAAGAGCGAGGCGGCCCTGGAGCTCATTAAGCGCGGGCACCTGCTCATCGCGGACGACGCGGTGGAAATTAAGCGCGTGCTGGGCAAAAGGCTCATCGGCACGGCGCCGGAGCTTATACGGTATTATATGGAGCTTCGCGGCGTCGGCGTCATCGACGTGCGCAGCACGTTCGGCAGCGGCGCCGTCAAGGATGCGGACAACATCGACATGGTGGTGCGGCTGGAGGAGTGGAACGAGAACACGCAGTACGACCGCCTCGGCACGGACGAGAAGACGATCGAGATACTCGGCATCAGGCTGCCGTATCTCACGGTGCCCATAAAGCCCGGGCGGAACGTGGCGGTCATCCTGGAGATCGCGGCGATGAACAACCGGCAGAAGAAGATGGGCCGCAATTCGGCGCGCGAATTTACGGAGCGCATCAATCAATTCTTTGACGAACGCGAGGGGAAAAACTGATCTATGGACGAATTCGGCCACATAAGGGAACGGTATCTGTCGCGTTTCCCCAAAGGGGAGACGCTGGAAAATGAAATCATGACGAAGCACACCTCCTTCCGTATCGGCGGGCCCGTGCGCCTCATGCTCCTGCCGAAGACGGCGGAGGAGCTCTGCTGCGCCCTCGAGCTCACGGCGGAGGCGGGCGTGCGGCGGCTCGTCATGGGAAACGGTACGGACCTGCTCGTCTCCGACGGGGCGCTCGATCTGGCCGTCATCAAGACGCACGACGGCCTCTCCGATGTGAAAATGGCGGGGGACGATACGGTCGAGGCGGGCGGCGGGGCGCTTCTCTCGCGCGTCGCGGCTTTCGCCTGCGCGCAGGGCCTCGCGGGGCTGGAGTTTGCGCAGGGCATCCCCGGGACGCTCGGCGGCGGCCTTTTCATGAACGCCGGCGCCTACGGGGGCGAGATGAAGGACGTGCTCCTCTCGGTGGCGGCGGCGGACGGGCGCGGGAACGTGCGGGAGATCAGCGCGGAGGACTGCCGCATGAGCTACCGCCGCAGTATTTTTTCGGAAACGGAGCTGATCGCCGTCTCGGCGAGGCTGCGGCTTTCGCCCGGCGAGCCGGACGATATCCGCGCAAGGATGGAGGAGTTGGCGGAAAAGAGAAAGGCGAGCCAGCCCCTCAATATGCCGTCGGCCGGCAGCACCTTCAAGCGCCCGGCCGGCGGGTACGCCGCGGCGCTCATCGACTCCGCGGGCCTCAAGGGCTTCTCCGTCGGCGGGGCGCAGGTCTCGGAAAAGCACGCCGGCTTCGTGGTGAACGCGGGCGGCGCGACCTTTGAGGACGTCATGCGCCTCATGGAGCATGTCCGGGAGACGGTCTATAAAAGGAGCGGCGTGACGCTCGAACCTGAGGTCAGGATCATTCAGTAGGACGCTTGTACGAAAGGAGCGCGGTCATGGAAATATTATTGATATCGGGCATGTCGGGCGCGGGCAAGAGCCGCGTGGCGGCCGCGCTCGAGGATATGGATTTTTACTGCGTGGACAACATGCCGGCCAAGCTGATGCCGCGCTTCGCGGAATTCTGCCTGGCGACGCGCGGCCGGTACGAGCGCGTCGCTTTGGTGACGGACGTGCGCGGGCAGGAGAGCTTCGACGACCTTTTCCACGCGCTCGACGAGCTGCGGGAAATGGGCTGCGGCTGCCGCATCCTGTATGTCTGCGCCTCGGTCGAGGCGATCGTCAGCCGCTATAAGGAGACACGGCGTCCGCATCCGCTCGACGTGAACGGCGTGAGCCTTGAGGAGGCCGTCCGGCAGGAGATCGGGCTTTTGGAGCCGGTGCGCGCGCGGGCGGATTATGTGATCGACACCACGTCCTTGACGCTCGGCCAGCTCCGAAAGACGCTGCGCAAGATATTTTCGCCCGACAGCTCGGAGAAGAACATGAGCGTCACACTCATGTCGTTCGGCTTCAAATACGGCATCCCCATCGAGGCCGACACGGTCTTCGACGCGCGCTTCCTGCCGAATCCGTATTACGTGGCGGAGCTGCGCGACAAGACGGGCCTTACGCCCGAGGTGGCGTCGTATGCGCTTTCGGGAGAAACGGCGACGGAGTATCTGGCGATGCTCAAAAAGCTCCTCTCGTTCATGCTCCCCAAGTGCATGGACGAGGGCAAATCCACCTTCACCGTCGGCGTCGGCTGCACGGGCGGCCGCCACCGCTCGGTCGCCGTGGCGGAGGAGCTGGCCCGGTATGTCTTCGGGCTGGGCTACCCGACGGAGACGCTGCACCGGGATATGAACAGAGGTTGAACCATGTCTTTTGCCGCTGAAGTGAAAAGCGAGATGTGCCGCGAGCCCGTCTCGGATCAGTGCTGCGCCGTGGCGGAGTGCTACGGCGTACTGCTCTTTTGCAATACGTTCACCGGGGACGAGATCCGGATCGTGACGGAGTGCCGCCCCTTTTTCCGGCGGCTGCCGAAGCTGTTCCGCCGCGCCTTCGGGGTCAAATTCGACGCCGTGCCGGAGGATACCGGGCGGGGAAAGCTGACGCTTACGATCACGGGAAGGGAAAAGATCGCGCCCCTCCTCGACGCGTTCGGCGCTTCGCCGGACTCGCTCGTGGCGCACCATATCAATTTCGGCATCCTGGAGGAGGAATGCTGCCGCCAGAGCTTCATGCGCGGCGCGTTTTTCGCGGGCGGCAGCGTGACGGACCCTCAAAAGCGGTATCACCTCGAAATGGTGACGGACCACTATTACGTGAGCCGGGAGGCGGTCTCGCTGCTGCTCGACATGGGCTTCGAGCCGAAGATCACGCGGCGCGGCGGGAACTATATCGTGTATTTCAAAAACAGCGCCGGCATCGAGGACTTTTTAACGACGGTGGGCGCGCCCGTCGCCTCGATGGAGATCATGTCGGCGAAGATCATGAAGGACGTGACGAACAGCGTCAACCGCAAGGTCAACTGCGACACGGCGAACGTGACGAAAACGGTCGAGGCGGCGCAGGAGCAGCTCGAGGCGATACGGCGTCTCGAAAAGAGCGGGGCGCTCGCCGCCCTGCCGGAAAAGCTGCGGGAGACGGCGTCTATGCGGATGGAAAATCCGGAGCTGTCGCTCTCCCAGCTCGCGGCCGCGCTCTCGCCGCCGGTCACGAAATCGTGCCTCAACCACCGATTAAAGCGGCTTATGGAGCTTTCACAGAGGTAAAGATATGGGTTTCACACATCTGCACGTACACAGCGAATACAGCCTGCTCGACGGCGCCTGCCGCATAAAGGACCTCGTTAAGCGCGTAAAAGAGCTCGACCAGACGGCCGTCGCCGTGACGGACCACGGCAATATGTACGGCGCGGTGAATTTCTATAAGGAAGCGAAAAAGGCGGGGATAAAGCCGATCATCGGCTGCGAGGTCTACGTCGCCCCCGGCAGCCGCTTCGACCGGACGAAGACGGGCGAGGATGCGCGGTATCATCTTGTGCTTCTCTGCCGCAACGAGGAGGGCTACCATAATCTCTGCCGGCTCGTCTCCGCGTCGTTCACCGAGGGCTATTACGTTAAGCCGCGCATCGACCTTGAGCTTCTGCGCGAGTGCGCCGGGGGGCTCGTCGGCCTCTCCGCCTGCCTCGCCGGAGAGATACCGCGGCTGCTCGCGCGCGGCGACTACCCCGGCGCGAAAAACGCCGCGCTGCGCTTCCGCGAGATATTCGGGGAGGACGCTTTCTTCCTCGAATTGCAGGACCACGGCATCGAGGGCCAGCGCGAGGTCGCGGAGGGGATCGCGCGCCTTTCCGGGGATACGGGCATCCCGCTCGTCGTGACGAACGACGCGCATTATCTCACGCGCGAGGGCGCCTACGCGCAGGACGTGCTCATGTGTATCCAGACGGGCAAGACCGTCGCCGATACGGACCGGATGAAATTCGACTCGCAGGAGCTCTTCATCAAATCCGAGGACGAGATGCGCGCGCTTTTCCCCGATCACCCGGAGGCGGCCGACAATACGGAAAAGATCGCGGAGATGTGCACGGTCGATTTCGAGTTCGGCCATTACCATCTCCCCGCGTTCACGCCGCCGGACGGTCTCTCGTCCGAGGCGTATCTCAAAAAGCTCTGCGACGAGGGCTTTTCCCGGCTTTACGGCGATGAGCGGGAGGACGTGCGGAAGCAGCTCGATTACGAGCTGGACATGATCCGCCGCATGGGCTTCGTGGACTATTTTCTCATCGTCTCCGATTTCGTCGCCTACGCGAAAAGCCGCGGCATCCCCGTGGGGCCCGGGCGCGGCAGCGCGGCGGGGAGCGTCGCTTCCTACTGCCTCGGCATCACCGAGGTCGATCCTATCCAGTACAGCCTCTATTTCGAGCGGTTTTTGAATCCGGAGCGCGTCTCCATGCCGGATATCGACATGGACTTCTGCGAGCGCCGGCGCGGCGAGGTCATCGATTATGTAAAGCGCAAATACGGCGAGGACAAGGTCGCCCAGATCGTGACGTTCAACACGCTCAAGGCCAGAAACGCCGTCCGGAGCGTGGCGAAGGCGCTCTCCTTCACCTTCGCGGAGGAAAACGAGCTGGCAAAGCTCATCCCCGAGTCGTTCAAGATCACGCTCGCCGACGCGATGAGGACGTCAAAGCAGCTCCGCGACCGCTGCGAGAGCGACGAGCGGGCCCGGCGCGTCATCGAGACGGCCATGGCGATCGAGGACATGCCCAAGGACTCCGGCACGCACGCCGCCGGCGTCGTCATCACGCGCGACCCGGTCTATACGCTGGTGCCGCTTACGCTGTCGAAAAAGGACGGCTCCATCGCCACGCAGTACACGATGACGACGCTCGAGGAGCTGGGCCTTCTCAAAATGGACTTTCTCGGCCTGCGCACGCTGACCGTCATCGACGACGCGGTGAAGGCGATACGGAGGACCGCCCCGGACTTTTCGATACACACGATCCCCTATGACGACGAGGAGACGTATGAGATGCTCTCCCAGGGGAAAACGTCGGGCGTGTTCCAGCTCGAGAGCACGGGCATGACCGGCGTCTGCACCGGCCTGCGCCCGAAGAGCATCGAGGATATCACCGCCATCATCGCGCTGTACCGCCCGGGGCCGATGGACTCGATCCCGCGCTTCCTCGAATGCTCCGCGCACCCGGAGAAGATCCGGTATAAGCACCCGATGCTCGAGCCTATCCTGAACGTGACCTACGGCTGCATCGTCTATCAGGAGCAGGTCATCGAGATATTCCGCCGCCTCGCCGGTTTTTCGCTGGGGCAGGCCGATATGATCCGCCGCGCCATGTCGAAGAAGAAGCAGGCGGAGATCGAGCGCGAGCGCAGGACCTTCATCGACGGCGACGAGGCGCGCGGCATCCCCGGCGCGGTCAGAAACGGCGTCCCGCGCGACGTGGCCGCCGCCATCTACGACGAGATATTCGATTTCGCCAACTACGCCTTCAACAAGGCGCACGCGGTCTCCTACGCCATCGTGTCGTACCAGACGGCGTATCTCAAATGTCACTGGCCGCGGCAGTTCATGGCCGCGCTCATGACGTCGGTGCTCGACTACGCGCCGAAGGTGGCGGAGTACACCGCCGAGTGCCGCGAGATGGGCATACGCCTCCTGCCGCCCGACGTGAACCGCTCGTACGACAGCTTCGCGGTGGAGGGGGAGGATATCCGCTACGGCCTCGTCGCCGTCAAGAACATCGGCCGCGGCCTCATCCGGGCCCTGCTGGCCGAGCGGGAGGCGAACGGAGACTTCACCGCCTTCGACGAGTTCTGCGACAGGATGTACGGTCCCGAGCTCAACCGCCGCGCGGCCGAGAGCCTTATAAAGGCCGGCGCGTTCGACAGCCTCGGCGCTTACCGAAGCCAGCTCATGCACGTCTGCGAGACGGTCATGGAGAGCATCGCCGACGCGAAGCGCTCCAATCTCGAGGGCCAGCTCGACATGTTCGGCGGCGGGGGAGAGGCGGCGGCGCGCCGCGCCATGCTCCTGCCGGACGTGCCGGAATATTCGCCGCAGGAGCTGATGGCGATGGAGCGGGAGGTCACGGGCCTCTATCTCTCCGGCCACCCCATGAACGAATACCGCGACGCGGCGAAAAGGGCCGGCGCGGTGTCGATCGGCCGTATCGTCGATCTGCCGGAGGACGGCTCCGAGCCGGAATACCCGGACGGCCGGAAGGTGCTTATCGCCGGTATCGTCGCCTCCTCCAAGGTAAAGCAGACGAAAAACGGCACGCTGATGGCATATATCACGCTGGAGGACGGCACGGGCAGCATCGAGGCGCTCGCGTTCCAGCGCACGCTGGATACCGGAGGCGGCTATATCCGCGAGGACGCGGCGCTGCTGATCGGCGGACGGGTATCCTATCGGGACGAAAAGCAGCCGCAGTTAGTGGCCGACGAGATAAGGCCCCTGACGGACCTCGCCCCTATGCCGGGAGAGAAGCCGCCTCCGCCGGAGAGGAAGCTCTATGTGCGTATCCCTTCGCAGGACGATCCGGCGTTCGAGAAGATCAGACTCATGCTGGAGATGTTCGACGGGGACGAACAGCTTATCCTGTATTGCAGCGACACGGGCAAAAAGCTCGGCCGGCGCTGCCTTGTCCACGACGCGCTCGTGAGCGAGCTGAAGCGGATGCTCGGCGATGAGAACGTCGTAGTCAAATAAGAAGGAGAGGGATATCCATGATGATTTCAACAAGGGGACGCTATTCGCTGCGCATGATGCTCGATCTGGCCGAAAACCAGAAGGACGGCTACGCCGCCTTGCGCGATATCGCCGAACGGCAGGACATCTCCAAAAAATATCTGGAGCAGATCATCCCGATCCTCAACCGGGCGGGCCTGCTTTTAACGACGCGCGGCTATCAGGGGGGCTACCGCCTGGCGCGGAAGCCTTCGGAATACACCGTCGGCGAGATACTGCGCGCGGCCGAGGGGAGCATGGCCCCCGTCGCCTGCCTGGAGCAGTCGCCCAATACATGCTCGCGGTGCAGCGAATGTCTGACCCTGCCCGTGTGGGAGGGCCTCGACCGGGTCGTGAACGAATATCTGGACGGGATCACGCTCCAGGATGTCCTGGACGGGAAGATCAAAAGACTGTAAGGGCCTCTCCGCCCGCTGCCGGGGCCGGCCGAAAGCCGCCCCGGAGTATTTTTGGAGCAATAGCATATAAAACCTATTGACAAAATAGGTTTTATATGCTATGATGCTTCCCGTGATGCAGCGATGTATTCCGGGGAGGTGCGTCCATGAATATACTGTTTGAATATCTGCTGCGGACGAACTTCCGGTTCGGCCGAATGTGCGGCGGGAAACCGAATGCCGACACAACGACTGAATAACAGAAAGGAAGTACGCCACATGTCAAATTATAAATTCGAGACCTTACAGATCCACGTCGGGCAGGAGAAGCCCGACCCCGCGACCGACGCCCGCGCGACGCCCATCTATGCCACGACCTCCTACGTGTTCCGCGACTCCGCGCAGGCGGCGGGCCGCTTCGGGCTCACGGAGGGAGGCAACATCTACACGAGACTGATGAACCCGACCTCCGACGTGTTTGAAAAGCGCATCGCGGCGCTTGAGGGCGGCGCGGCGGCCCTCGCCACCGCCTCCGGCTCCTCCTCCATCACCTACGCCATCCAGAACATCGCCACCGCCGGAGACCATATCGTCTCCTCGGCCAATCTCTACGGCGGCACGCATAATCTTTTGGCCAACACCCTTCGGGAGCAGGGCCTTACGACGACCTTCGTCGACCCGTCCGACCCGGAAAATTTTGAAAAGGCGATCCGGGAAGAAACGAAGCTCCTCTACGCCGAGACGCTGGGAAACCCCAACTCCGACGTGCTGGATATCGAGGCGGTCTCGGCCATCGCCCACCGCCACGGCATCCCGCTCATCGTGGACAGCACCTTCGCGACGCCCTATCTCCTGCGGCCCATCGAGCACGGCGCGGATATCGTCGTCCACTCGGCCACGAAGTTCATCGGCGGCCACGGCACCGTCATGGGCGGCGTCGTTATCGACGGCGGGAAATTCGACTGGGCGCAGAACGACAAGTTCCCCGGTCTTTCCGCGCCGAACCCGTCGTATCACGGCGTCGTTTTCACTGAGGCGGCGGGGAACCTCGCCTATATCATCAAGCTGCGCACGACGCTCCTGCGCGACCAGGGCGCGACGATCTCTCCGTTCAACTCCTTCCTGCTGCTGCAAGGACTGGAAACGCTCTCCCTGCGCGTGGAGAGGCACGTCGAGAACGCGCTGAAGGTCGTCGACTTCCTTAAAAACCACCCGCAGGTGGAGAAGGTCAACCATCCCTCGCTCGCGGAAGGGCGTCAGAAGGCGCTGTACGACCGGTATTTCCCAGACGGCGCCGGCTCCATCTTTACCTTTGAAATCAAGGGCGGCGCGGATACGGCGCGGAAATTTACCGAGAGCCTCACGCTCTTTTCGCTGCTGGCGAACGTCGCCGACGTGAAGTCGCTCGTCATCCACCCGGCCTCCACGACGCACTCGCAGCTTACGGAGGAAGAGCTTCTTGAGAGCGGCATAAAGCCGAACACGGTGCGCCTCTCCATCGGCACGGAGCACATAGACGACATCATTGAGGACCTTAAACAGGGGTTTGAAGCGGTAAAATAAAACAGGCAGAAAGGACCAGAAGCTATGCAGATATACGCAGACAACGCGGCCACGACGAAAATGAGCCGGACGGCGATCGACGCCATGCTCCCGTATATGGAGGAGATCTACGGCAACCCGTCGAGCCTGTACGCCGTTGGCCAGCTCGCCAAAGAGCGGCTGGAGGAAGCGAGAGCGCGCGTGGCCGCCTGCCTCGGCTGCGAGGCGTCGGAGATCATCTTTACCTCCGGCGGCAGCGAGGCGGACAACCAGGCGATCCTCTCGGCGGCGAAGCTCGGCCTCCGCAAGGGGAAGAAGCATATCGTCTCCACGGCGTTCGAGCATCATGCGGTGCTGCATACGCTCAAGAAGCTGGAAAAGGAGGGCTTTGAAGTCACGCTCCTCGACGTGCACGAAAACGGCGTCGTCGGGCCGGAGGAGGTCGCGGCGGCGATACGCCCCGATACCTGTCTCGTGACGATCATGTACGCGAATAATGAGATCGGGACCATCCAGCCGATCGCGGAGATCGGCGCCGTCTGCCAGGAAAAGGGCGTCCTTTTCCACACCGACGCCGTGCAGGCCGCCGGCCATGTGCCGATCGACGTGAAGGCGCAGCAGATCGACATGCTCTCGCTCTCCGGCCACAAATTCCACGGCCCGAAGGGGGTCGGCGCGCTCTACGCCCGGCGCGGCGTCGCGCTGGCGAACCTCATCGAGGGCGGCGCGCAGGAGAGAGGCAAGCGCGCCGGCACGGAAAACGTCCCCGCCATCATGGGCATGGCGGCGGCGCTGGAGGAGGCCGTCGCCCGTCTGGACGAGTACGCCGCCCGCCTGACGCCGCTGCGCGACCGCCTGATCGCGGGGCTGGCGAAGATCCCTTACGGGGCGCTCAACGGAGACGCCGCGAGGCGACTGCCCGGCAACGTGAATTTCTGTTTCGAGGGCATCGAGGGGGAGTCCATCCTGCTGATGCTCGACGACAAGGGCGTTTCCGCCTCCTCCGGCTCGGCCTGTACCTCCGGCTCGCTCGACCCGAGCCACGTCCTGCTCGCCATCGGCCGCCCGCACGAGGTGGCGCACGGCTCCGTGCGCCTCACGCTCGGCGAGGACACGACGGAGGAGGAGGTCGACTACCTGATAGAGGCCGTCACCGAGGTGGTGGAGCTCTTACGCGGCATGTCGCCCTTCTGGCGCGATCTGGTCTCCGGCAAGAGACAACACGTTTTTGCGAAATGAGAGGTGCAGACAATGGCATTATACAGTGAAAAGGTCATGGATCACTTCCGCCATCCGCGGAACGTCGGCGTGCTGGAGGACGCCGACGGCGTCGGCGAGGTCGGCAACCCGGTGTGCGGCGATATCATGAAGATTTACCTGAAGATCAACGACGATGTTATCAGCGACGTGAAATTCGAGACGTTCGGCTGCGGGAGCGCCATCGCTTCGAGCTCCATGGCGACGGAGCTCATCAAGGGAAAGCCCCTCTCCGAGGCGCTGACCCTCACGAACAAAGCGGTGACGGAGGCGCTCGACGGGCTCCCGGCGCACAAGCTGCACTGTTCCGTCCTCGCGGAGGAGGCGATCAAGTCCGCGGTCAAGGACTATTACGACAGGAACGGCATCGCCTACGACCCCAAGGATTTCCCCGACTGCGATTCCTGCGCCCACTGCCCGAAGGCATAAAAAGAAAGGCTGCTGCAAAAAATACTCCTGCAGCAGCCTTTTCCCTCAAGAAATTTATAAGGGCGCGCTGCTTTTTGCAGCGCGCCCTTATACTTCTATTTTTTCCATCAGCACGATCGCTGTCTCGAGGGCATGGCGCAGCTCCGACTTTTCCTGCGCCGTGAGGGCGGCGTCCGTCTTGCGCTCAAAGCTCCGGTTCAGCTCGGCGCGGCATTCGCGCATGTAGGCGCGCCCCGTCTCCGTCAGGCGGAGATAGACGCGCGCGCGGTTGTCCGGTCTTTCAAAGCGCTCCACGAGCCTCTCTTCGACCAGATGCGCGACGGCGCGCGTGGCCTGTTCCCGGGAGGAGGCGATGAGCGCGGCGATCTGGGTCATGTGCAGGTGCTCGTGATACGACAGAGACAGCAGGATGACGAACTGCGTCCGCGAGAGCCCATAGCTCTTCTTCGGCCTGTCTGCGGCCAGCAGCCCGTAAATAAGCGGCAGCGCGATAAAGAGAGGAATGTCCCCGTCGGGATTTTCCCGTGACGTCACGGCCGATCGCCCCTTTTCTCTTTGGGAAAATATAAGTCCTGTCTGTACTATATACTCCGTGTCGAAGAATGTCAATGGCTGGTTGATAATTGTCAATAGTTGACTTTTATCAATAAACAATGTATAATAACTCATGTAAAGTAACAGGAAAGGTGTGACATTATAGAGGAGAAAACGCTTATGAGAAAAAACGGATTTTTTTCTGACGTCCCGGAGAGGGACTGGAACGACTGGCACTGGCAGGTCGATAACCGGATAGAGACGATCGAGGGCCTGCGGAAGCTCACGAGCCTGACGCCGTCGGAGGAGCGAGGTGTGGAAACGGCGCTGACGCGCCTGCGCATGGCCGTCACGCCGTATTATATCTCCCTGGCCGATCTGTCGGACCCGTTCGATCCGATACGGAAGCAGGCCATCCCGACGACCGCCGAGCTGGACATCGCGCCGGAGGAGAGCGCCGATCCCCTGCATGAGGACACGGATTCGCCGACACGCGGGCTGGTGCACCGCTATCCGGATCGCGTCCTGCTGCTGGTGACCGACAAATGCGCCATGTACTGCCGGCACTGCACCCGACGGCGCTTTGCCGGGCAGACGGACAGCGCCATGCCGAAGGAGCGGGTCCTCCGCTGCATCGACTATGTGGCGCAGCACGAAGAGGTGCGGGACGTACTCCTCTCCGGCGGCGATCCGCTCATGCTGGAGGACGAGGAGCTGGAGGAGATCATCGCGCGGCTTCAGGCTATACCGCACGTGGAGATTGTGCGCATCGGCACCCGCGCGCCCGTCGTGTGCCCGCAGCGGATCACGGAGGAGCTGTGCGCCATGCTCCAAAAGCACCACCCCATCTGGCTCAATACGCATTTCAATCATCCGCGGGAGCTGACGGAGGAGGCGGCCGAGGCCTGCGCCCGCCTGGCCGACGCCGGCGTGCCGCTCGGCAATCAGTCGGTCCTGCTGCGGGGCGTGAACGACTGCGTCCATGTGATGCGCGAGCTCGTACACGGCCTCGTGCAGATACGCGTCAGGCCGTACTATATCTATAACTGCGACCTTTCTCTGGGGATCAGGCATTTCCGGACGCCGGTCAGCAAGGGGCTGGAGATCATGGAGAGCCTGCGCGGGCATACGTCGGGCTTCTGCGTGCCGACCTTCGTGGTGGATGCGCCCGACGGCGGCGGCAAGGTGCCGATCATGCCGGAATATGTGGTCTCCCGCGCGCCGAACCGGCTCGTGCTGCGCAATTTTGAAGGGAAGTTGGCCGTCTACACGGAGCCGGAGGGCTACAGGGAGAGCTGCCGCTGCCCCGTCTGTTTATCGAAGGAGCAGCCGGCCTGCCGGGGCGTGGCGGGTCTGCTGCGCGGAGGGCGCGCGCCGGCCCCTGAAGAGACGGGCGAGCCCCCGGCGAGGCCGTATCTGGCCGACGGCCGGATGGTCACGCTCTCACGCGAAGAGTCGCCCGATCTGACTTTCGTTTTGTCGATGGCCACGCCTGACGACGTGCCGGCGATCATGGCGGTGCAGGACAAGGTCCGGCAGAAGGTGCCGGACCCCTACGCCTACGTCGAGACGTCCGAGGAGGACGTGCGCGAGAGCATCGAGAAGGATGTGGCCGTCGTCGCGCGGCACGGGGACAGGATCGTCGGCTTCGCCATGGCGCTCTCCCTGCGTGAGACGGAGCGGAACCTCGCCTGGGCCCTCGGCTATCCGCCGGAGCGCGCGCTGCGCTGCGTGACGTTCGACGGCGCGTGGGTCGACCCGGAGTTCCAGGGCTACGGCCTCCAGAGCTGCTTCTGCGCCGAGCGGGAGAGGATCGCCAAGGAGATGGGGGCGGCGGAGATACTGGTCTGCACGTCGCCGGTGAACTACGCCTGTCGCAGGACGCTGACGGGCAGCGGTATGGAGCTCGTCGCGGAGAGGTCGCTTTACGGCGGCCAGCCGCGCCTCGTTTACGGCAAGAGCATCGGATAGAGACAAAAACGTTAACGCTGACGATACAGAAACGTATCGTCAGCGTTTTTTTTGCGTTTGCGGCGAAAGGCGCCGTATCCTGCTTTGTGCTGATTTCTCTCGGGGGTTAGTATCAGTCGCCCCTTTTGCTGACGGTTCCGTAAAGGGCGGATTTGCTTACGAATCGCGTAAGCTCCGGATCGTTCCACAGCTCGTCCGCCGTTTCCGCCCAAGCCTCAGCCGCGGCTTCCGTTTTGGCGGTCAGTTCCTCGGCGGACTCCGGCGCCAGCAGGTCCGTGGAGTGGGCTCCGGACTCCTGCACCATATACCGCAGCATCTCCGGGTTGTCCAGCATCGGACAGGGGCGAAGCATATTTTCGTTAAAGGGCTGGTTTTTGCGGTATTCCATGAACAGGGGGCTCTGAAGCGCCTCCAAAAGCGAGCAGTCCTTTATATTGACATTGCTGTAGTGGATGAACGCGCAGGGCTCCACGTCGCCGTTGGCGTTGATATGCAGGTAATTTCGCCCGCCGGCGATGCAGCCGGCCACATACTCGCCGTCGTTCCAGAAATCCAGCAGGAAGCAGGGCTTCGTCTTGCGCCACCGGCGCATGGTATGGTACATCTGTTTTCTCTGCTCCGCCGTGGACATGAGCTCCGTGGCCGCGCCGCGGCCGATGGGGATGTAGGTGAAATACCATCCGAAGAGGCAGCCCTTCTCTATCATCAGATCGACGAACTCGTCGCTGCCGACGGTATCCAGGTTCTTGCTGGTATAGCAGGCGGAAAAGCCGAACACAATGCCCTTTTCCCGCAGGATATCCATGGCCCGGATAACGGCCTGATAGGTGCCCGCGCCCCGGCGGAAATCGGTGTCCTCCTCGCTCCCTTCGATGGAGAAGGCCAGCGCGAAATTGCCCACGCGCTTTAATTCCTCGGCAAACGCCTCGTCCACCAGGGTCCCGTTGGTAAAGGCCAGAAAAGCGCAGTCCGGGTGGTTCTCAGCCAGCTTTATGATGTCGTCTTTGCGCATGGTGGGCTCGCCGCCGGAGAATATGTATGTGTAAGTGCCGAGCTCGGTGCCCTCGCGGATGATGCGGTCAAGGGTATCGTAGTCGAGCTGCGTGTTCTTGCCGTACTCGGCCGCCCAGCAGCCGGTGCAGTGCAGGTTGCAGGCGGCGGTGGGGTCCATCAGTATGGCCCAGGGGATATTGCAGTCATATTTGGCGATATTCTCCACGCGCTCGTTATAGCTTGCGATGGCGGAGTGGAAGCCGAAGCTCATCATCAGTTTTTCCAGCACGTCCGGGTCGGTGTTCTTGATGAGGTTGTGCGCCATGACGTTCCAGTTGGCCCCCGGGTCTAACAGGGAGCGGCGCATGATCTGAAGGCCCGTGGCATTGGCGCCCTTCGTATCCACCATGGCCATCATGTTGAGAATTTTGGGGATGTTTTTATCCGGGTCGTTTATGGCCGCACGGATCAGCTGGCGAACGACGGTTCGGTTGATAAAATTTTCTTTCATAGCTTGCCTCCTGTTTTTGTCTTGACAAATCTTTCACATAAAAGTATTCTAATAGATAGCATATTGAGACATATGTTTATTAAAGTATATCATTGGAAGAATTCCTTTACAAGTGGTTTGCTCCGCGGATAGACATTAAACCGGATTTTGTATCGCCATTAAGACAGTTAGGGAGGATTTGTATCATGGAGCGGGCAGAAAAATCAGAACTGATAGAGGCATATATTACGCAGGCTCTTTTTACGCTGATGGGGCAGAAAGCGTATAATGACATATCGATCAAGGATATAGCGGAGAAGGCGGGCGTGGGCAGGGCCACGTTTTATCGCTATTTCAAATCCAAGCACGAGATCCTGGAGGGGTATTTCAAAAAAGAGACGCTCTCCTTCCCGTCGGTACCCGACGTGCGGCCTCTCCGCCCGGACGACTATTATGAATTTGTGTTTCACGCCTTCTCCAGGCTGAAAGATAACCGCGTGGTGCTCCAGCGGCTGATGGACGCGCACCTGGAGTTCCTTTATCTGGACTTTGTCAATGAGGCGATGCGGGAGTTTTTTGAGGAAAAGCAGTTTGAAACCAGCGGCTATTCCTCCTATTACGCTACCGGGAGCCTGTTCAACGTCTCCCTGCAATGGATCAAGAATGGCTGTCGGGACTCCGTCAAGCGAATGGCGGATGAGTTTTTCCGGATGCTGTTCCACGGTCTGCTGTCCGAGGAACCCGCTACCGTCTGACGGCGGTGGGGCCCCGGCGCCTGCGCACCGACGAATAAGGTCGCAGCCTGCTCAAAGAAGCGGCTTTACCGCGTTGGGACAGGACAGGCGTTCTGCAATCTGTATTTTCCCCTGTCGAGCCGTATCTTTTGAAAAGTCCAGAGCGTCACCTCCCGGACGGCCCATAGACACGCTGTCTGACGCCGTATGGACCGGCGATTATCCGCTCCTGTACTCCTGAAAAATACAAAAAGTACCGGTTTTCAAAAACCGGTACTTTTTATTGGCGGGGTCAGGGGTCTGTCACTGTAAAAATTTCGGTATGAAGTCGATGCCGAGCATCTCCTTGCCGTTGGCGATGAGCTTTTGCAGCAGGGCCAGGAGCTCGGACTGTTCCTCTTCCGAGAGGGTGTCGAAGAACATCCCGGAGGAGGTGTGCCGGACGCGGTTGGAGAAGAGGTCGCGCCCCTGTTCCGTGAGGAGGAAGCGGCAGCGCTCGCGCTTTTTCCCAGAGGTGCGCGCGACGAAGCCGGCGCGCTCCAGCTTGGAGAGCAGGGAGGAGACGGTGCTCAACTCCCGCAGGCAGCACTTGGCCAGATCGGTCAGGCTCATGCCCTCGTCGCCGGCCTCCGCCAGCGTGGCGATGAGCTTCATTTTCGGCCAGTTGAGGTCAACGTCGAGCGCGTCGTACTCCGCCTGCCGCGCGCGGTTGAGCAGAGAGTCGGCGTCGTCCATCGCGTAACTGAGAGAGATGTGCATGGGCCGTGTGTCGGATTTTTCCTGTTGTTTGGTTTTCAAGTGGGCACGCTCCTTGCTGAATATGCAGCTTCTATGAATTTTTATTTATGATATCACAGCGCGGACACATAGTCAAGAAAAGTTTTTCCAATTTTGCCTAAAGGAGCCGCATCCCTACGCGGAGAAGCAAAACGACGCCGGTACGCTGCTCGGTCAGCGCGCCGGCGCCGCTCTGTCATACGTGTCAGGCGTCGCCCTTCCAGAGGCCATGGAGGTTGCAGTATTCATAGGCGGCGACGGGAGAATCTCCGTCCGTCAGGGCGAAGACGGCCTCCGGCCGACCGCCGGGGGCGAGCGTCTTGCGCTGGCGGCCCTCCCGCGTCTCCAGCAATATCCACTGGATGTAATGCTTTTCCTCCATGGGGTGCTCGACGGAGCCCACCGTCACGGTGACGAGGTTCCCCTCGACCCTTATGACGGGGACGTGCTTTTCGCCCGCGCCGTCCGAGGTGTTCGGGACGAGCGGCTGCATCTTCTCGCCGCAGCAGACGCAGCGGACGCCCGCGTCTTTTATGTGCGCGATGATGTTCCCGCAGTGCTTGCAGTAGTAAAATGTCATGGGGGTACCTCCTTATGTATGTTCTTTATAATGTCTGGGCTGACCTATTATCTGCATTATACGACGCTTTTCCCGTATGGTCAACAGGGGATGAGGGCGGCCGTTTTTCCCTTCTTTTATTTGACAACCCACAGCCGTTTTGATAAAATACATAAATTAAAATGCTATTTCTGCGTCGGTTTCCCGGCGCGGTATATACGGAGGTCATGCCGCTATGAACAGCTCACCCCAAAAATACGGCCCGAGGACTTTCATTCCCTCGCGCGACGGTATCCGCCGCTGGCCGGCTCAGAAGCTCACGAAGCCGCCCATCTGGTGCAGCGTCGACCTGCGCGACGGCAACCAGGCGCTGCCCGATCCCATGGACGTGGAGGACAAGCTCCGCTTTTTCAAAATGCTCACGGACATCGGCTTCAAGGAGATCGAGATCGGCTTCCCCGCCGCCTCCACGACGGAGTTCGAGACCGTCCGCGCCCTTATAGAGCGCGGCCTCATTCCCGACGACGTGACGGTGCAGGTGCTCGTCCAGTGCCGCGAGGAGCTGATACGCCGCACCTTCGAGGCGATCGCGGGCTTAAAGCGCGTCATCCTCCACTTTTTCAACACGACCTCCTGGCTCCAGCGCAAGACGGTCTTCGAGACCGACGAGGCCGGTATCGAAAAGCTGGCCGTCGACGCCGCCGCGCTGATAAAAAAACTCGGCGACGAGCAGCGCGCGAAGGGCATGCTCCTGCGCTATGAGTATTCGCCCGAGAGCTTTTCCTGCACGGAGGGCGATTTCGCCGTGCGCGTCTGCCAGCGCGTGCTCGAGACGCTCGGCGCGACGCCGGAGGACAAGGTCGTCCTGAACCTCCCCGCGACGGTCGAGCACGCCATGCCGAACGTGTTCGCCGATCAGGTGGAGTATTTCATCGACCATCTCCCCGCGCGCGCAAGCGCGATCGTCAGCATCCATCCGCACAACGACCGCGGGACGGCCGTCGCCGCGGCGGAGCTCGCCATGCTCGCGGGCGCCGAGCGCATCGAGGGGACGCTCTTCGGCAACGGCGAGCGCACCGGCAACGTCGACCTCGTGACGCTGGCGCTCAATATGCACTCGCAGGGCGTGGACCCCGGCCTCGATCTGAGCGATGTCATGCAGGTGCGCCGGACGTATGAGAGCTGCACGCACATGCCCGTCGGCGCGCGGCAGCCCTACGCGGGCGACCTCGTGTTCACGGCCTTTTCCGGTTCGCATCAGGACGCCATCAACAAGGGCTTCCACTATATGCGCGCCCACGGGGGCGACAGCTGGGAGGTGCCGTATCTCCCGATTGACCCCGCCGACGTCGGGCGGAAATACGAGCCGATCGTCCGCATCAACAGCCAGTCCGGCAAGGGCGGCGCCGCCTTCGTCATGGAGGAGGAGTTCGGCTACAAGATACCGAAGGCCATGCACGCGGAATTCGGCGCGCTCGTCCAGGCCGCGAGCGAAAAGGCCGGCGGCGAGCTCTCCAACGTCGAAATTTTCGACCTCTTCGAGCGGGAGTACATCAACGTCACGACGCCCTATTCCCTCGTCCGCCACAGCTTTGAGGAGACGATCGACAACGACGGCCACTCGCACGTCCGCTTCGACGGCACCGTCTTGAACGGAGAGCGGCAGTTTTCCGTCACCGGCGAAGGCAACGGCCCCATCGACGCCTTCTTCAACGCCATCCACGGGCGCAGGATCGACCGCTTCACCTTCGTCGACTACTCGGAGCACGCCGTTTCGCAGGGCTCCGATTCGCGCGGCGTGGCGTATATCCACCTGCGCGCGAACGACGGGACCGACGTCTTCGGCGTCGGCGAGTCGCACAACATCAACCTCGCGCCGCTGCGCGGCATCATTTCCGCCATCAACCGTTATAAGCGCAGTCAGGAGAGCTGATCGTATCCATGAGGATCATTATAGTCGGGATCGGCAAGGTCGGCTACACGCTGGCCGAAAATCTCACAACGGACGGCCATGACGTGACGCTTGTCGACAGCGACGCCGAGACCTTGAGGGCCGCCGACGACACGCTCGACGTGCTCTGCGTGAAGGGCAACGGCATGTCGGTGGGCGTGCTGCGCTCGGCCGGCGCGGAGAAGGCGGACGTCGTCATCGCGGCGACGGACAGGGACGAGCTGAACATGCTCTGCTGCCTCGTCTCCAAGAAGCTCGGCGCGAAGTACACGGTCGCGCGCATCCGCGATTATGAATATGCCGTCGAGGTGAGCCGTTTAAAGCGCGAGCTGGAGATCGACATGGTCATCAATCCCGAGCGCGCGACGGCCTCGCAGATTTCGCGTCTGCTGCGTTTTTCCCAGGCGGCGGATATCGAGAGCTTTTACCGCGGCAGCATCGAGCTCGTGGGCTTCAAGGTGCTCGAGGGCGACATCATCGCCGGCGAGCCGCTGTATATCGTCAAGAAAAAGCTGCACAACGTCCGCGTGCTGTTCTGCGCCGTGAACGCCGACGGCGTGACGTCGATCCCGAACGGCTCCACCGTCTTTAAGCCCGGCGACACAGTCTACGTCATCGGCGAGGTCCAGGGCGTCAACCAGTTTTTCAAGGCGCTCGGGCGCGTCGGCCATAAGATCAAAAACGTCTTCATCATCGGCGGCGGGCGCATCACGCTGTACCTCGCGCGCTACCTCACGCAGATGAACATCGGCGTCAAGATCGTGGAGTCCGATATGGAAAAATGCCGCGAGCTCTGCGAGGCGCTGCCGGAGGCGCTCGTCGTCTGCGGGGACGGCACGGATCAGGACCTGCTGGCGTCGGAAAATCTCGCGCAGGCGGACGCCCTCGCCGCGCTCACCGGCCGCGACGAGGACAACCTCATCACGGCGCTGTACGCTAAAAGGAGCGGCGTGCCGAAGGTCATCGCCAAGATAAACCGCCAGCATTATTACAGCATCATCGACCAGCTCGGCATCGACAGCATCGTCAGCCCGAAGCTCATCACCGCCTATGATATGCTCCACAGCATCCGCGGCATCGGCTCCACCGGGGGCAGCCGCATGGAGGAGCTATACCAGATCGCGGGCGGCGGTGCCTCGGCCATGGTGTTCATCGTGGCGAAAAACACGAAGCACCTCGGCGTGCCTTTGAAGGACATCCGTTTCCGCGCCGGCATCCTGGTGGCGATCATTTGCAGGAACGAGACGTTCATCATCCCCGAGGGCGGCGATCACATCGAGGAAAACGACGGCGTCGTCATCATCACGGGCGGCAAGCCCATTGCCGAGCTGAACGATATTTTCGGAGAATAGAAGATGAACCACCGGATCATTGGGAAAACGACGGGGACGATACTGCTCGTGGAGGCGGCGTGTCTTGTCGTGCCGCTCCTCTGCGCGCTTTTGAACGGGGAAAGCGTCCTGCCGTATCTGTTTTCCGCCCTCATCATGGCCGCCGTCGGCTTTCCGCTCACGCGCATCCGCCTTGGCGACGACCATTTTTATGCGCGCGACGGTTTCGCGTCCGCCGCGCTGGGGTGGATCGTGATGTCGCTTTTCGGCGCGCTGCCGTTTTTCTTCAGCGGGGCGTTTTCCTCCTTTGCCGACTGCGTCTTTGAATCGGCCTCCGGCTTCACGACGACGGGCTCCACGATCCTGACGGATATCGAGGCGCTGCCGCGCGGGCTGCTCCTTTGGCGCAGCTTCACGCACTTTATCGGCGGCATGGGCGTCATCGTCCTGACGACGGCGATCCTGCCGGCGGGGGGCGAGCGGGTGCAGTTTCTCATGCGCGCAGAGGTGCCGGGGCCGACCTCCGACAAGCTGGTGCCGAGACTTGCCGAGTCCTCGAAGATCCTCTACGCGATCTACGTCGCCATGACGCTTTTGGAGCTCGTCTGTCTGCTCGTCGTCCGGCTGCCGTTTTACGACGCGCTCAACGTCGCGCTCGCCACGGCGGGCACGGGCGGCTTCGCCGTCCTGGGCGACAGCATCGGCGGCTATAAAAATCCGGCGGCGGAGATCGTCATCGCGGTGTTCATGCTCGCCTTCGCCGTCAATTTCGCCGTCTATTTTCTCCTTATCACAAAAAAATGGCGGCAGGCGCTCCGTAGCGAGGAGCTGCGCTTCTTCCTCATCGCCGTCGCCGCCGCCACCGTCATCATCGCGGTCGATACGGCGGGAAAATACGCCTCGGTCTTCGAGGGCGTCAGGACGGCGTTTTTCACCGTCGCCTCCATCATCTCCTCCACGGGCTTCGCCGTGACGGACCACGACCTCTGGCCGGAGCTCTCCAAAACGGTCGTCGTTCTGCTGATGCTCATGGGCGCGTGCGCCGGCTCGACCGGCGGCGGCCTCAAGGTCTCGCGCGTGCTGCTGGCCTTCCGGGCGGCGGGAAGGGAGATACGGCAGATGGTGCACCCCAGGAGCGTGAACATCATCCGGCTCGACGGGCGCGCCGTGGACGAGGGCACAGTCGCCGGCGTCATGAAGTTTTTCTTCGCGTATTTCGCCGTGACGTTCCTCGTCACGCTGCTCCTGTCGTTCGAGGACCTCGGCTTCACGGAGAGATTCACGGCCGCCGTCACCTGCATGAGCAATATAGGCCCCGCGCTGGGCAGGCTGGGGCCGAGCGCAAATTTCGCCGCGCTGTCGGTCTTTTCGAAGCTCCTCCTCTCGCTCACGATGATCGTCGGCCGACTGGAGATATGGCCGATCCTCATTTTCCTGTCGTCGTATATGATAAGAAAAAGGTGAAAAGAGCATCATATAAACGGGCGCTTCACAGCGCCCGTTTATTCATGCACCATCCCGCCCGCGTCGGTCAGCGGGAAGGGGAACCACCGGAGCGTCACGCCGCGCTCGCCTGCGAAGGCGCGTATCCGCTCAAAATCGGGGTGCGCCGTGATATCGCCGAAAAAGACGAGCGTTTTGCCCAAAAGGCCCGACGCGCCGCCGATGAAGCCGTATTCATGCCCCGGCAGCAGGATATGGCCGGGCGCTATGCGCAGGACGGAGACGCCCGGGAGCCTTTCCAGCGCGCGGGCGACGCCCTCGTCCGCCGTAACGGCGCTTTTCCCGTCCGCGAGCGCGCAGGCGCATCTCGCATACCCCTGCCGGACGTGCACCGGCGTGAGACCGGCTCTTTTCGCCGCTTCGAGCAGGCGCGGGGCCGTGATTTTCAGATTGTGTACGAAATACCCGTCGAGCACGAGCGCACAGAAGGCGGCGCAGCGCGGGTAGCCGCCGCAGACCTCCTCCTTCGTCGCGCGCAGCATTTCGCCACCAACGCGGCAGTAATAGATATCCGGGTGCGCCGCGACAGCGCCCCCGGCCGCGCCGGCGGAAACGAGCGACACGCGCTCGCCGGACTCCTCCAGATATGACGACACCTCCGTCGGCAGCGTTTCCGAGAGATAGATCATACGTCCCACATCCTTTCTATGCAGTATATCATGGGGACGAGCGGGGGACAATGCGGAAGGATTTCAAATGTTTCCGCAAAAAACGGCCCGCGGCCCTTGCAAAAAGCCCGCGGGGCTACTATAATATTTTTAAAAGTATCGTTACAGAGCAGCACATCAAATCTATGCAGGAGGATCATTGACATGCAGCTTACCACGAACCGGCACGTCCTGGATTGGATCGAGGAGCAGGTCGCCCTCACGAAGCCGGATAAGATCGTCTGGCTCGACGGCAGCGAGGAGCAGCTCGAAGAGCTCAGACAGGAGGCCATGAAGACAGGCGAGCTTATAAAGCTCAACCCCGACTATCTCCCCGGATGCTATTACCACCGCAGCGCGCTCAACGACGTGGCGCGCGTCGAGGCGCGGACCTTCATCTGCTGCAGGAAGAAGGAAGACGCCGGCCCGACAAACAACTGGATGGACCCCGACGAGATGCACGAGCTTTTACGCGGCATCTACGACGGCTGCATGAAGGGCCGCACGATGTACGTCATCCCGTATTCCATGAGCGTCGTCGGCTCGCCCTTCGCCAAGTACGGCGTGGAGCTGACCGACTCCATCTACGTCGTCGTCTCGATGGCGATCATGACGCGCATGGGCAGGCAGGTGTTCGACGCGCTGGGCGACAGCCCCGATTTCGTCAAGGGCCTGCACTCCAAGGCGGAGCTCGACGAGGAGAAGAGATATATCGTCCATTTCCCGGAGGAGGACTCCATCATGTCCGTCAACTCCGGCTACGGCGGCAACGTGCTCCTCGGCAAGAAGTGCTTTGCGCTGCGCATCGCCTCCGTGCTCGGCCGGCGTGAAAACTGGATGGCGGAGCATATGCTCATCCTCGGCGTCGAGAACCCGCAGGGCGAGGTCAAGTACGTCTGCGGCGCGTTCCCGTCCGCCTGCGGCAAGACCAACCTCGCCATGATCATCCCGCCCGAGGGCTACCGCGAGAAGGGGTGGAAGTGCTGGTGCGTCGGCGACGATATCGCGTGGCTGCGCATCGGGCCGGACGGCCGCCTCTGGGCCGTGAACCCGGAGAACGGCTTCTTCGGCGTCGCCCCCGGCACGAGCATGAAGTCCAATCCGAACGCCCTCATCTCCTCGCAGAAGAACTCCATCTTCACGAACGTCGTCCTCAAGAAGGACGGCACCGTCTGGTGGGAGGGCATGGACAAGAACCCGCCGACGGACGCCCTCAACTGGAAGGGCGAGCCCTGGGACCCGTCGGACGGCTCCAAGGGCGCGCACCCGAACTCCCGCTTCACTGCGCCCGCCAAAAATTGCCCCTGCATTTCCAAAGAATTCGACAATCCGAACGGCGTGCCGATCTCCGCGATCATCTTCGGCGGCCGCCGCGCCAAGACCGCTCCGCTGGTCTATCAGTCCCGCGACTGGGACGACGGCGTGTTCGTCGGCTCCATCATGGCGTCTGAGACGACCGCCGCCGCGACCGGCGCCGTCGGCGTCGTGCGCCGCGACCCGATGGCCATGCTCCCGTTCTGCGGCTACAATATGGCCGATTACTGGCAGCACTGGCTCGACATGGGCAAGCTCATCAAGGACCCCCCGAAGATCTTCAATGTCAACTGGTTCCGCACCGACGAGAACGGCAGCTTCATCTGGCCCGGCTTCGGCGACAACATGCGCGTGATCGAGTGGATCATCGGCCGCTGCAACGGCGATAAGGACGCGGTGGAGACGCCGATCGGCTACGTGCCGCACGCCGAGGATATCAATATCGAGGGCCTCGACCTGACCGTCGACACCGTGCGCGGCCTCCTGAATATCGACAAGACGCTCTGGCTCGAGGAGGTCGAGCGTATCCGCGCCTTCTACGACAAGTTCGAGGGAAAGGTCCCGCAGGAGCTGGAGACGGAACTCAAGCGGATGGAGGCGGCCCTGAACGCCGCGGAATAAAATATTCGCCCACCGGAAAAAATAGCTTGACAACAAGGAGAATTATGCGTTATAATTCTCCTTGCGCTTACCGGGATTGTGTAATGGTAGCACGCCGGACTCTGACTCCGTCTGTGAGGGTTCGAATCCTTCTCCCGGTGCCAAAACAAAAAAGACGCCTCAAGGCGTCTTTTTTTGTTTTGGCAGAAAGCGGCTGCGCATGAAATGTCGTTTTCACAACAAATATTTTCCACTCGTTCCGTGAGGAACATACAACGGGAAGAAGCTGCGCTATAATACGACTGTTATCAAAAATCCATATCTTCCGAGCTGCAAGGCCTAAAGCGCGCGCGCCACGGCCATGCGGCCTGATCTTTACGAAGGTCACGGGGGCAAAACCGGAAACGACTTGCCCTTCACGTTTGAAAAGGAGAACTTGTCGTCCGCCGGGGCGTTTGGCCGCCGCGGATATCTGAAGGACCAAAGTCCGTCGGGTTTTCCTGACGGGCTTATTTTTTTGCGCATACAAGGAGGAATACCAATGAAACGAACCAAACGGATGCTTGCGCTGCTGCTGGCGCTCGTTATGTGCCTGTCGCTGGCGGTCATCCCGGCGGGGGCCGCGTCCCTGCCGGAGTACGCGGCGGACGGCACGATGACGGAGCTGTACGGCGGCGCGAAGACGGAGGCGGGCGTTTACAGTATTTCGTCGGCTGACGAGCTGAAGGCCCTGTCATCTTGGACCAACGCCGGGAACGACGGCGAGGGCTTCACGTTTTTCCTGACGGACGATATCGCCCTCGGCGGGGACGGCGACCCCTGGGTCCCCATCGGGCAGTTCAACGCGTCGGACTATACGGAGCACGCCTTCGCCGGTACCTTTGACGGCTGCGGCCATGAGATATCCGGCCTGTACATCGGCGGCGACGACTATACCGGCGGCAGCGGTATATACAACGAGGCCAACGGCCTTTTCGGCGTCAACCTCGGCACGGTGCAGAACGTCGCCGCGGAGGTCGAGATCAACACCTACCGCTGCGGCGGCGGCATCGCCGGCCATAACGGCGGCGTCATCACCGCCTGCAAGACCACGGGGACCGTGGCCGGCAACGGGCGCGGCAGCACGAGAGGCTCCGGCGGCATCGCCGGCGATAATTACGGCACGGTAACGAGCTGCTACAGCGCCTGCATCGTGACGGAAAACGGCCGGGGCGGCGGCATCGTCGGCTTCAACCAGGCGGACGCCGGCAGCGTGAGCGACTGCTTTTTCACCGGGACCGTCAGCGCGGACAATAACGGCGGCGTGGCGGGCATCAGCGAAGGGACCGTGACGGACTGCTACTGGAAGGACGGCTGCTGCCCGGGCAACACGGCCTTCAACGGCGATACGAGCGCCAATACCTTCGACGGCGACGGTACGCTCACCGGCACGACCGACACGCTGCTTTCCGTTTTGAGCGAGAACTTCACCGCCGGGGCCGCCGGCCTTCCCCTCCTCTTCTGGGAGGACGCGGTGGCCGATACCTTCCATATTGCGATCACCCAGCCGGAGGCCGGAGGCACGCTCGCCGCTGCCTGCGGCGACGAGACCGTGACCGGCTCGGCCTATCTCCCTGCGGGCTCTTCCGTGACGCTCACGGCCACGGCCCCGGACAGCGGGTATTTCTTCAAGGGCTTTTCCATCGGCGGGGCCGTCAGCGGCGGCACGGAGAACGGCGACGGGTCCTATACCGCCTCCTTCACCGTGACGGCGGACGCGGAGGTCACGGCGCTTTACACCTCCCTGGACGACGCGGCGCTCACCATAGCGACGCAGATCGGGGAGAAGGGGTCTCTGACCGCCGTCAAGTCCTACAGCTATAACGACCTCTTCGCCATGGCGGGCGACGGGCAGAGCGCCGCGGGCTACATGTACACCCACGGCGACGACGGCTGGAGCGTCGTCGGCGCGACGCAGTATGTGAGCGTCGCCGACCTCCTCGCGGACGCGAACGTCACGCCCGCCGACACCGACGAGATCGTGGCCATGGCGTCTGACGGCAGCCCGAAGATCATACCGGACTGGAAGACGCTCTCGGGCGACCTCTATTTCTACGCCGACGCCGCCGACACCGCGACCTTCCCCACGACGAACGCGGCGGTCGTCCCGGCGGCCATCGCCCTCCGGTGGGGGACGGGGAAGAGCGGAGAGACTGCCGGGGACAAGCTCGCCGCCGCGGCGGCCGACGCCGTCTTCTCCGGCAAGCTGCGCTTCGTTTACGGCTCGGCCGAGGCCGACTACGTGGATATCGTTAACGCCGGCGGCACGATCACCGGCAACCGCCTCTGGAGCGGCGTGGAGACGCTGGTCGTACGAAGCGTCGTCGACGCCGATTCCATGAAGATATCCGTTTTCGGGACGGACTATTCGCTTTCGGACCTCCAGGCATACGAGACGGCCGCCGACTTCACCATGGTGCGCAAGGGCGTCGAAACGACGTATTCCGTCAGGGGCATCACGGCCGGAGACCTCATCACCAAGGTCGCGGGGCTGGAGGAAACGGCCTGCGCCAGCCTCTCCTTCGCGGACGACACGGGCTTCACCTCCACGGCCAAAATGAGCGACTACGCGCTCGACGATATCATGCTCATCTGGGACGGCGCGGACGCCACGTCTCTTTCCCTGCGCTCGGCCGTCAACGGCGGCGGCGGGAACCTCTGGTGCAGCGGCGTCGTCACCGTTACCGGCGAGCAGACGGCCTTCAGGCTGGGCGATATCTCCCTTTCTCTGGCCGATCTCAAGGCGTACCCCACGACGGCTGTCTGGAAAATGAAGGGCGCCGACAACGAGATCACCGGCGTCACCATGGCGGACCTGCTGGAAAATTTCGCGCCCGAGGCCGGGGCGCTGGGCGTCACCTTCTATGCCTCGCCCTCGGATAAGAGCGCCGAGGTGCTGTTCTCCGAGTATCCCGCCGACAAGGTCATGGTCGCGTGGGACGGCGCGGGCGCTTCCGACGCCTCCCTGCGCTCGGCCGTCGACGGCGGCAGCGGCAAGATGTGGTGGAGCGGCGTCACCGGCTGCGAGTTCAGCGAGGCCGAGCTCACCATCGGCGGCGTGGGCTTTACCAAAGGGATGCTGACGGCCAAAGGCGACCTGACGGACGCCGTATGGGTCAAGAAGGGCGATGACGTCACGGTCACGGGCATCACGTTGAAGGCCGTGGCGGAGGCGTATCCCGACGTGAACGCCGAGAAGGTCTACAGCGTCACGTTTGCAGACGACACCGGCTTCGCTTCGACGTATGTCCTCGGCGACGACACGCTGGAAAACGCGGCTGTCATCTGGAAAGAGGGCGAAAGCGACGTCTTCAAGTCCGCCGTGAACGGCGCCGCCGGCAAGCTCTGGGTCAGCGACGTGACGACGGTCAGCTTTGAGTACTTTGCCGACTTTACCATCACGCCCACGCCCGCAGGGGCGAGCGTCACCGTGAAGGATGCCGAGGGGGGCGTCGTCGCCCCGAACGCGGACGGCACCTTCCCGATCGTCACGGGCCAGACGTACACCTACGAGGTCAGCGCCGACGGCTACACGGCGAAAAGCGACGCCTTCGTTCCGGCGGCGGGCGAGCTCACCCTCGCCGTGACGCTCAACGCCCAGGGCGGCGGCGGAGAAGGCGGAGGCGGCGGCGGCACGCCCGCCCCCGCGGAGGAGACGGTCTTTTCCGTCTATCTTCAGGAGGGGAGCGGCGGCACGCCCGTGCTCGCCAAGACCTTCGTAAAGTCGGAGGTGAACGGCGTTTTGCAGACCGGAACCTTCCCCTACCTCTATTACAAGAACGGCGGCTGGGCCGCGATCGTCGCCACGAAGGTCCTCACGCTCGAGGACATCGTCGTCGAGGCGGGAGCCACCGGGCAGTGGAAGAGCGGTTCCTATCTCAAATTCACCTGCACGGACGGCGAATACGAAAAATCCTATCCGACCTATGACGATATTCGCAACTGCGCCTATTGCTTTGATTCCGACGGTACGGCCACGGTCGTCCCGGCCGGCGTCGCCATTGAGTGGGACGCGGCGACGGTAGGCAGCAGCGGCAGCGTGGCGGAGCTCACGTCGGAAAACTACGGGGCCATCGCGGCGACGGCCAGGGATACCGGCAAATACCGCCTTGTCTACGGTACGAGCGAGGCGCTCTTCAACTCCGCGAATGAGGGCGGCGACGCCCCGGCGGGCGCCAGAAGCCCCACCGGCATCATATCCATGACGATCGTGTACGACGCCGAGTCCGTCCCGGAGGGCAGCGTGGGCACGTCGCGCGCAAGCGACGAGGAGAAAAAGACCGAGACGAAGACCGACGCAAAGACCGTCGCCGGTTTCGAGGATGTGCACGAGGACGACTGGTTCGCGGAGGCGGTGAGCTTCGTCACCGAGAAGAAGCTCTTCCAGGGCACGGATGAAAAGACCTTCTCCCCGGCCATGGCCATGAGCCGCGCGATGATCACCACCGTGCTCTACCGCTGCGCAGGCTCGCCGGCCGCCGGCAGCAGCACGTTCGGCGATGTGGAGAGCGGCTCCTGGTACGCCGACGCCGTCGCATGGGCGAGCGAGCACGGCATCGTCACCGGCACGGGCGAGGGCTTCGCCCCGGCTGCGGACGTTACCCGAGAGCAGCTCGTGGTCATCCTGTACCGGTTCGCAAAAACGCTCCCGGTCGACACCGCGGCGTCGGGCGATCTCGGCGGCTTTACCGACGCGGACAAGGTGTCCCCCTGGGCAGAGGAGGCCATGCGCTGGGCCGTCGGCGCCGGCATCATCTGCGGCCGGGACGACAAGACCCTTGACCCGGCCGGCAGCGCGACCAGAGCTGAGGTCGCCGCGGTCATGATGCGCTTTGACAAGCTGACGGAGAGCAAGGCGTAACAGAAGCGTTTCTCATGGGAACTTTTTTGGGAAGCGGGAACTTTTCCCGCTTCCCAAAAACAGGTTAACATAATCACATTGTAGCGCGGAGAACGGCACGGTTTTCCGCGGGAGGCAGTATGACAGAGGATAAACAGATCAGAGAACCGAGGTATGCTCTCCGTTTCGCCGTGCTGGCGGCCGCGTTCGTCGCGGTATTCTTCGCGTCCTTCCTGCTGGGGAGGTACGGGGTCGCCGCGGGGACGCTGGCGGATATTCTGGCGGACAAGCTCCTGCGAGCCGTCAGCTTCGGGCATTTCGGCCTGCCCGTGACGTGGACGGGCACGGAGGAGGCGGCGGTGATCAGCATCCGTATGCCGAGAATATTGTGCGCTCTGCTGATAGGCGCCGCTTTAGCGACGGCGGGGGCGTCTTATCAGGGCATGTTCCGCAACCCCATGGTGTCCCCGGACCTGCTGGGGGCCTCGACCGGCGCGGGTTTCGGCGCGGCGCTGGCGATCCTGCTGTCGTTCGACTATTTCGGCATCACGGTCATGGCGTTCTGCTTCGGGCTGGCCGCCGTGCTGCTGGCCTATACCGTGAGCCGTTTTTCCCGGCTGGAGCGGACGCTTTCGATGGTGCTGTCGGGCGTGATGATCGGCTCGCTCTTTTCCGCCGCCACCTCCTTCGTCAAGCTGGTGGCCGACACGGAGGATCAGCTCCCGGCCATCACGTATTGGCTCATGGGGTCTTTGAGCTCCATTAAAGGGCGTGACACGCGCTTTGCCTTCGTGCCGATAGCGGTGGGGCTCATCCCGCTGCTCCTGCTGCGCTGGCGGATCAATCTGCTGACGATGAGCGAGGCGGAGGCGCGGTCGATGGGCGTCCATACCGACAGACTGCGGGCGGCGGTGATCGTCTGCGCCACGCTCGTCACCTCCGCCAGCGTCGCGGTCAGCGGCATGATCGGCTGGGTGGGGCTCGTGATACCGCATTTCTGCCGCATCCTGTTCGGCTACGATTACCGCCGGCTGATCCCGGCGTCCATGCTGATGGGGGCCACGTTCCTCCTGATCGTCGACGATATCGCCCGGATAGCGACGACGAGCGAGATACCGCTCGGCATACTGACCAGCTTTGTCGGAGCGCCGGTCTTCGTCTGGCTCATTCTGACGGGAGGTGGCAGACGTGCGGCTTGAGATCAAAAACCTGCGCTTTTCCTACGGCGGGCAGGACGTTCTGCGCGATATTTCCTTTCTCGCCGGGACGGGCGAAATCATCGCGGTGCTCGGCCCCAACGGCGTCGGGAAAAGCACGTTTTTCCAGTGCTTGCTCGGCTATCTGAAGCCGAAAAGCGGAGAGATCCTGCTCGAGGGGAAAAGGCCCGACCAGATGTCGCGCGCCGAGCTGGCGAGAGCGGCGGCGTATATCCCGCAGTCGGCCTCCCCGGTCTTCAACTACACGGTGCTGGAGATGGTGACGATGGGCATGGCCTCCCAGTTAAAGCTGCTCCGGTCCCCCGGACCCGATCAGGAGGCGCGGGCGATGGATGCCCTCCGGAGCCTCGGGATAGCGCATCTCGCGCGGCGGGGCTGCAATCAGGTGAGCGGCGGCGAGCGGCAGCTCATGATGCTGGCGCGGGCGCTCGTACAGGACGCGAAGATGCTCGTCATGGACGAGCCGACGGCCAATCTCGATTACGGGAACAGCTTTCGCGTCATGGAGCGGATACGCGCGCTCGGCTCGGCCGGTTATACGGTCCTGTTCTCAACGCACGAGCCGAACCAGGCCTTCCGTTACGCCAGCCGCGTCCTGGCCCTGAAGGGGGGCTGCGTGCTGGCCGACGGCTCACCGGGGGATACCCTCACCGAAGAGGCGCTGTCGGCGCTTTACGGGATACCCGTGGCGGTGCGGGGCGTCACGCTGAAGGGCGCGCCCTTTCGCGTATCTATTCCGTATGAACGAGGTGGTCTGTCATGAAAAGAAGCGCGGCCCTTTTCCTGTGCGCGGGGATGCTGCTCTGTCTCCTCTCCGCCTGCGCCGCCGGAGCGAGCCTGCCCGACGGCGTCGAGACGGTCGTCTTCACCGACAGCGCGGGGAGGAAGGTCGAGGTGCCGGCGGATATCACGCGCGTCGCGCCCTCCGGGGCGGTCGCCACTATGTTCCTCGCCTCCGTCTGCCCGGAATATATGGTCTGCATCAGCTCGACGCCCTCCTCGGGGCAGTATCGGTATCTGGACGAACGGCTCATAAGGCTGCCGACGACGGGGCAGCTTTACGGCAGCAAGAGCACGATCAATCTGGAGGCGCTGCTCGACGCCCGGCCGCAGGTCATCATCGACCTCGGAGACGCGAAGGACGGCATTTCTCACGATATGGACGCGCTCCAGAAGCAGACGAGCCTCCCCGTCGTATTCATCGAGGCCGATCTGCCGCATATGGCCGAGGCGTTCCGGATGCTCGGCTCGCTGCTCTCCCAAAAGGAGGAGCGCTGCGGAGAGCTCGCCGATTACGTGGAGGAGACGCTTTCGGTCGCGCAGGCGGGGAGAGAACAGGTCGCGGACGACGAGCGGCTCTCGGTCATGTACGCCACGGGCGTTTCGGGCCTCAACACCAACGCGAAGGATTCGACGCAGGCGCAGGTCATCGAGCTTATTGGCGCTGATAACGCCATCGTCGTGGACGACGTCAGCAACCGGGGCGGCGGCAACACGATCAATATGGAGCAGCTCTATAACTTCGACCCGGACGTCATCCTTTTCACCTCCGGCAGCTATTACGAGAGGGCGGCGGAAGACCCCGCGTGGCGGGAACTGCGCGCCGTGAAAAACGGGGACTGTTACGAGATACCCTGCCTGCCTTATAACTGGATGAGCAATCCGCCGAGCCTCAATATGCTCCTCGGCGTCCGGTGGCTGGGGCAGCTCCTCTATCCGCAGTATTACGAGCTCGATATGATATCGGAGGCGCAAAGGGCCTACAAGCTGCTCTGGGACTACGATCTGAGCGACGAGGAGGCCGCGGATATGCTGGCGGCCTCGGTAAGGAGAGCGCCATGAAGCGGCGGCGAAAATGGACGCTGTGCGCCGCGGGGGTCATGCTGCTTTCCTGCCTGCTCGCCGTGCCGGCCGCCGCCGATTCGGTGACGGATACCATCGGCGTCTACGTCGGCTATTACGGCTGGAGCGAGGATGAATATCTCGAAAAGGCGACGTATCACTGGACGGAGCTGGACGACGCCTTCGGCGGGGCGTTGGACACCCATACCGTCATTTACAGCTACTACAGCGGGAGCAGGACGTATCTCGTGGCGGCGCGGGGCTTTTACATCCGGGACCTGTTTTCTTACGCGGGCATAGATTTCGGCAGCATAGGCAGCGTGGATTTCTTCACGAAGGACCATTCCAACGGGGCTTACAGGAGCTTTACTCGGTATTCGCTCTTCGATATGCCGCGGTACTATTACCCCAATCTGGCCGCGAACGAGGAGACGGGGGAGATATACGCCTATGACGGGGACGATATCTGGAACGGCGCCAGCACCGTCGAGGCCATGCTGGCGCTGGAGGATTTCACGGAATGGGACGTGCCGGGCGCGGAATTCGAGCAGCTCTACGACCCGGACATGATGAGCGCCAACGCTCGCTTCCACCTGTTTTTCGGGCAGGCGAAGCCGTCGGAGGCCAGCACGAGTTCAGCCGCGAAATACTGCTACAAGGTGCTTATCACCTTCCTCGGAACGCCGGTTCTGTCCACGGAGCAGACGGACATGGAGCTGAAGATCGGCAGCGGTCACCGGATAGAGGTGAGCGTCGACGCCGAGGACGGGCTTCTCAACGACTATGTGAAAAACCACATCACCTGGTCCTCCAGTGACGAGAGCGTCGTCTCGGTCGCGCCGGACGGCACGATCGAGGTCCGCGCCGAGGGCGAGGCGGTCGTCACGGGCTCCTTCGGCGAGAGCAGCGTGAGCGTCAGCGTCCGCGCGTCCGCCGACGGCGGGGAGACCGAAACCGGCGCGGCGGGCTCCGGAGAAGGCTCGTCGGGGAGCGGGGAGGGCACGGCGGAGCCGGATACGCCCGCCGCCGACCCGCCGCCGTCGAGGCCCCCGGAGCCTGAACCGGAGCCTGAACCGGAACCGGACCCGCCGCCGGAGGAGCCCGCCGCGGAGATCACGCCCGAGCCGGAGGCGCCTCCCGAGGAGGTGACGGCGAACAGGGTCGTCGTCATCGATGCGGCGGCGCTGGCCGGGATGAGGCCCGGCAGCCAGGTCGAGGAGGACAACGCCGGAGGGCGCATGGACGAGGACAGCGAACAGCTCGTCGTCACGCTCCCGGAAAAAGAGGATCACGCCGGCCTTGTCGCCGGAGCGTCCGCAGCCGCGCTGGCGGTCGGCTTCGGATGGGAGATACTGCGTTTCAAACGTCTGTTGAGGGGGAAAAGGATATGAATACGGAATCTGCGTTTCAGATAGGCGACGTCCTCCGAAGCGTCGCCGCCGGTATGCACTACCCGGTCATCATCATTCTGATCGTTTTTCTGATCTGCGCCGTCGTGCTGATCGGCTGGATACTGGCCGAGTATTTGACGGAGCGGCGGCATATGAAGGTGTCGCTGCCGGAGCTGCTGGAAAAGCTGCGAACGAGCGCGGACGCCAAAGGGACCATTGAGGAGAGCGGGCTCCTCCGCCGTCAGAAGGACGCGCTGGAGGAGCTTGCCTCCCACCCGGACTTCACGCCGGAGCTGCGGGAGGCGCTCGCCGTCCGCCTGATCGACGCGGAGCAGGCGAGATACGACGCCGTCGTGAGGCTTTCCGAGCTTTTGGCGAGGCTCGCGCCCATGTTCGGGCTGCTCGGAACGCTCATTCCGCTCGGACCCGGCATCATCGCCCTGGGGCAGGGCGACACCTTCACGCTCTCGTCGAGTATGCTCACCGCCTTCGATACGACGGTGGCGGGCTTACTGGCGGCGGCGGTAGCGACGATCGTCTCCCAGATACGGCGGGCGTGGTACGGGGAATATATCTCCGTCTTCGAGGTGCTGTGCCAGTGCCTTTTGGAGCGGGAAAAGGCGGTGGAAAAATGAGACGCCTTGCAAGCCAGAGGATAAGCGGCCTGTCGGAAAAAGCCGCCAACCCCATGGACGGCCTGGGGAACCTGGCCGACGCCATGCTGGTGCTGGCCGTCGGCATTATGCTGGCGCTGCTGCTGCACTGGAAGGTCGATATCACGGCAATCAACGCCGAGACCGCCCCGGAGCCTCAAAATGAGCAGATCGCCATCGACGAGGACGATCTGAGCGAGACGGAGGACAGACAGCTCAACGAGGACGAGATGCAGCGGATAGGCGCGCTCTATTACGACGAGGAAAGCGGCGCCTATTACGCGATCATGGAGGATGGACAATGAAAAAAACAGTCTCTTTTCTGCTGTGCCTTATCATGCTGGCCGCCGTGCTGCCGCCCGTGTCGGCCCTTGCGGCGGGGGAGCCGTGGGACGGCAGCGTGGATATCTCGTGGTACGACCCCGATAAGAGCGAGTTTTACCTCTCCACGCCGGCGCAGCTCGCGGGGCTCGCCGCGCTCGTGAACGGCATGACCGACCCGGCCTGTCCGAAGATAACGGGCAGCGCCGATTATTTGAAAAGCATCAAAGTCGATAACCGGCTGCTCGTGGGCGCGGGAGGCGGCAACGTCAGCGACACGGTCTATTCGAGCGGCGTCGATTTCGCCTATAAGACGGTCTGTCTGACGGCCGATATGGATATGGGCGGCCGCCAGAGCGGCGGGACCTGGTCCGGCCCCAACTGGACGCCCATCGGCGGCAAATTCCCCATGAAGCCCGCGGAGGTCTCCGGCGACTGCCTGACGCTCGACACGCGCTTCAACGGCGTGCTGGACGGGCAGGGCCACAGCATCACGAATCTCTACTGCGACCGTTACGCGCAGAAGGGGTTTCCCTATTCCATGGCCATCGGCGTCGTCGGTTTTTTAGGCGGCGGCACCGACGGCGACACCGAGACCGGCGTGACGGGGCAGTTCACCGGCGGCTGGCAGCCGTCCGTGCGCAATCTCGTCCTTAAAAGCGGCTCCATCCTCGGCAGACGGATGGTGGGCGGCGTCGTCGGCCGGGTGGGGGAGACCTCGAACGGCGTCGTCATCGAAAACTGCGCCAATTACGCCGCGGTCAAGAGCACGGACGCCAAGGGCGTCGGCGGCATCGTCGGCTCCGGCTGGGGCGACGGCGTCGTCCGGAACTGCTATAACGTGGGCTATATCATGACCACCTATTCCTCGCCGGCCGGCGGCATCGTCGGCACGAACGAGGGCCTCGACATCTTTAACTGCTATAACGCCGGGACCATCGACACGAACGGCCAGTCGCGAGGCCGCGGCATCGGCAGCCACGACACCGGCGTATATACGGTGGACAACTGCTACTTCCTCGCGGGCTGCGGCGACGATGAGGCCAATCCGGGCTATTACAAGGGCCTCAGCCAGAAGATCAGCGTCACCGTGACCTCCGTCACGGCCTCGGAGCTCAAGAGCGCCGACATGGTCGCGAAGCTCAACGCCAGCGGCGTCGCCTTTGCCGCCGACGCAAAAGGGCAGAACGGCGGCTATCCCGTCCTCTGGTTCCAGAACGGCCAGACGGGCGGGGGAAGCTGTAAGATATCCGTCCGGCAGCCGGAAGGCGGCACGGTCGAAATAGCGGGCGGCGCGACGGCGGCGTTCGGGCAGACGGTCGTCCTCACCTGCACGCCGCAGCCGGGCTATATGCTGGACTACTTTACCGTGAACGGCAAAAAGCTGGCGGCCGACTTCTTCACCGCGACGGAAAACGCGGAGGTCAGCGCCGTCTTTACGAAGCTCCGCTCCGTGACCGTCTCCATCCCGACGCGCAGCGAATGTTACGTCGCCGTTTCCCGGGAGGGCTGGAAGCTCGTGAACGGGTCGCTCGTCTGGACCGACCGCGAGCTCCTCCGGAACGGGGACACGCTCGTGCAGGGCAATACCTTGCGGGTGCTCGCCTGCGGCTATTCCGGCGTGTCGCCCGAGGATATGGACCGGGAGTATATAGACGCCTATGACTGTGCCCTCTCCGGCACGGTGAAAAACGCCGACGGCTCCTACACCGTGACGGGCGGGGAAAATGTGACCATCTCCGTCGCGCGAAAGACCCAGGCCAAGACGTGGATCAGTCTGGCCGATACGGGCTGGTATTTAAGCGGCGGCAGGAAGAGCGTCTATACGCTCACGACGCCGGAGGAGCTCGCGGGGCTCGCCTATCTCGTGAACAAGGGCGGGCATACCTTCGAGGGGATCACCATACGCCTCGGAAACGATATTTCCCTGCTCAACACCGACGGGACGGTGGGCGTCCGCCGCTGGACGCCGATAGGCTCCAACGTCAACCGCGCCTTCCGCGGCGTCTTTGACGGGGACGGACACGCCGTTTACGATATGACGGTGGATTCCTCCGGCAGCTACGCGGCGCTTTTCGGCTGCTGCGTGAACGCCGCGATCAAAAACCTGACCGTCAGCGGGAGCGTGAGCGGCAGGGCGTCCGCCTCTTACGCCGCCGGGGTGGCGGCGTATGTCAGCGGCGGCAGCATGGAAAACTGTGTGAATTTCGCGGACGTGAGCGCGAGCGGCACCCATGCGGGCGGCGTCGCGGCCATGCTCTGCGACGGCGCGCAGCTCACCGGCTGCGTAAACGGCGGCGATATCGCCGCCTCCTCCGGCGTCGGCGGCGTCGCGGGCGTATCCGACAGCGGCGGCGACGCGCTGACCGGCTGCTCCAATTTCGGCAGCGTCACCTCCACCGGCAGCGGCACCTACGGCACTGGCGGCGTGATCGGCCGCCTCGCCGGCAAGGCGGAAGGGTGTGTGAACGCCGGCGACGTTTCCGGCAGCGACCGGTATACGGGCGGCGTCGCGGGCTATACGAGCGCCAAAAACACCTCCGCCGTCCTCGGCTCGGCCAACAGAGCCGCTGTCTCCTCCTCGTCTTCGTCCGCGACGGCGGCGCTCGGCGGTATCGTGGGCTACGCGCAGTATGTAAAGCTCGGCGGCTGCGAGAGCAGCGGCCAGGTCCGGGCGGCCGGCGGCTTTACGAGCGCTTATATCGGCAGCGTCACGGGGCGGGGCGAAAACGTGACGGAAACGGCCTATACCGGCGCGATCCCGTCCCCGGAGGCACCGAAGGAGAAGAGCTACCCGACCGTGACCAAAACGGACTGCACCGCTACCTTCACGGCAGACGGGCGGACAGTCGCCGCCGTCCGCTACAGGGCCGGAGATACGAAGGCGGCGGAGCCCGCCGTCCCGGCGAAGGAGGGCTACATCGGCTCGTGGGACAACTATAAGCTGGGCAGCCGGGATATCACCGTCAAGGCCGTGTACCGACCGAGGCTCGTGCGCGACGGCGACACGATCAGTAAAAACGGGACGTATCATATCACATGGTTTTCCACAGGCGTCATCCGGGTCGCCGACGGCGTCACGGCCGTGCTCGACGGGGCGAACGGCGGCAGCGCCGGCTTTGACGGCCTCTCCCTGGAGATAGGGAAAAACGCCTCCGTCACGCTCAAGGACGTCGTGCTCTCCGGCGAGAAGACGCTTCTTTCGCTGGCCGGGTCGAATACGCTGACGCTCGAGGGGGAGAGCGAGCTTCTTTCCCGCGCCGACGCCGAGAGCAACGCCCAGCCCGCCGTGCGCGTGTCGGGCGACCTCGCCGTGAGCGGTACCGGCAGCCTCTACGTGACGGCCGGGATCCGGAACACGGCCGTCTTCGCCGACAAGGCGGGCAGCCGCATCGAGCTGAAGAGCGGCACGCTGTCCGTCTATAAGGAAGACCTCCTCGGCTTCGAGGGTGGGGCGCTTTTCGCGCCGGGCTCGGAGGTGCTCGTGTCCGGCGGGACCTTCCGCGGGCACACGGTCAGCGACAACGTTCCCGTGATAAGCGCCGGGAAGGTGACGATCGGCGGCGGACGTATGCTCCTTCAGTCGGAAAACTGTCCCGCCGTCATCAGCGGCCCGGTCGCCGCCGCGGGCGGAACGATCGCGGCCTGCGGCCACGACGGCAAGAGCGCGGCCGCCTCCAAGGCCTACTACGGCAGGGCCGCGATACCGGGCTACAGCGGGAGCGCGAGGTTCGAGGAGCTGCTCCCTTTCACCGACGTCTTTGTGACGGACAGGTACTACGCGGCCGTGGAGGCGTGCTATAAAAACGGCTATTTCAAGGGCACGTCAGACACGACTTTCTCCCCGGCGGTGTCGATGAACCGGGCCATGTTCGTGACGGTGCTCTACCGCCTCGCCGGGCAGCCGAAGGTCAGCGGGGCCATGCCGTTTAAGGACGTCACGCAGGACTGGTACAGAGACGCCGTTCTCTGGGCGGTCGGCAAGGGCATCACGAACGGCACGTCCGAGAGCACCTTCTCGCCGGGCGATCCCGTGACGCGGGAGCAGGCGGCGGTGTTCCTCTGCCGCTACGCGCAGGCGTCCGGCGATACGCTTCCCCAGCGATACGGCTACGTTTCCCACGGAGAGCTCTCCGGATGGGCGGAGGCGGAGACGCTGTGGGCGTTGAGCCGCGGGCTCTTCGCCGGCGCCGGGGACGCGATGGCGGAGCCGCAGAGCTACGCCCCCAGAAGCCTCCTGGCCACGGCCGTTACGAATTACGAACAAAGCAGATGAATAAACTGGAAGGGCGCGCTGCTTTCGGCAGCGCGCCCTTCCGTATGCCTTCCGTACCGCGGGGAACTTTTTTTCTGAAAAAGCGTCGAAACAGGAAGATAGACTTGACAAGGCGCTGTGAAGGTGGTATCTTCATACTGTACTAAAACGATTAGTACAGTTTTGAGTTGCCCGATTTTGTCGGAAACGTGTGTACAACATCGGTATCCTATGGTATGATGAATTCACTATCAAAGAAAGAACAGGAGACGTGAACATGAGGAGAAACAAATGGTTCAGAAGTGCCGCGGCTTCCCTGCTCGCGCTGGCGATGTGCTTCGCCGCGGGCTGCGACGGCGGAAACGGCGACGGGAACGACCCGGGCGCCTCGGGCAGCCCCGGCAAGAGCGGCGGCAAGACTCCCTCCGGCGAGACGGAATACGTCTACACGGCGACGTTCTCGAAGGTGACGGGCGACGTCGGCAGCGGCATGGATAACGTCGTGCAGTATAAGGACGGCAAGCTCTATTTCATGTCCTACGCCAAGATCGGAGAAAGAGAGCCGGAGGAGGGCGAGCCGAGCCCCGGCGACGACGAGTACTATGAGGGCATGTACGACATCTGGGGCAATATGTTTTACACGCTCGACCTCGACACGCAGCAGGTCACGAGACTGGAAAACTACAAGGCGCCGGAATACGGCGAAAACAGCTACGGCGGCGTGAACGGCTATGTCGTCTGCGACGACGGCAGCATCTGGGTCAACGAGTACAAATATACATACAGCTTCGACGAGAACGGCAACTGGCTCGACGACACCAACGAGTATTTCCTCCGCAAGGTCTCGGCCACCGGCGAGGAGCTGGCCAGCGTCGACCTTCAGCAGTTTGCCTCCGGCGAGGATTATTTCTATGTAAGCGGTCTCGCCGCCGACAGGGAAGGCCATCTGTATTTCTCGACCGATACGAGTATATTCGTGCTGAACGAAGACGGCAGCCAGCTTGCGAAGATCCCGGCCGGCGAGTACGGCGTCGGCCGCTTCTATCACGCGGCTGACGGGAGCCTGTACGCCCAGGTCTGGGGGGAGAGCGGCCTTGCGCTCCAGCCCATAGACCTCGCCTCCAAGAGCATGGGAGAGGCCGTCAAGGTGCCGACCGGCTACTATACCATCTACGACGGCGCCGGCGAGTATGATTTCTACGTGGATAACGGTCTCTGGCTCTGCGGCCTCAAGAAGGACGCCGACGAGGCGGAGAAGCTCGTTAACTGGATCGACCTCGATATCAACAACAACAATATGAGGGCCGTCGTGCCGATGGAGAACGATACCTTCGTCTGCGTGTCGGGCGCGTGGCAGGGTGAAAATATCGAGATCGAGCTGGCGACGATCACCAAGACGGAGAAGAGCGCGGTGCAGGAGAAGACAATCCTGACGCTCGCGGCCGTTTACCTCGACTACAACATCAAGAATCAGATCATCGAATTCAACAAGGCGAGCGACAAATACCGCGTGACCGTGGCGGATTATTCCGAGTTCAACACCGAGGACGACTATTCGGCCGGCTACACCAAGCTGACGACCGAGATCATCTCCGGCAACGTCCCGGACCTCATCTGCGCCTCCTCCGAGATGCCGATCCAGACCTACGCCTCCAAGGGGCTTCTGGAGGACCTCTACCCGTATCTGGACGCCGACGAGGGCATCGGCGGCCGCGCCGGCCTGATGGAGGACGTGCTCCATGCGTTTGAATTCGACGGCAAGCTCTATAAGATACCGAGCTCCTTCTACGTCCTGACCGTCATCGGCGCTCCGTCCGTCGTGGGCCCGGAGCAGGGCTGGACCATGGACGAATTTAACGCCGTCATGGCGCAGCATCCCGACGCCGAGGCGTTCTCGGAGATGACGCGCGACAACCTGCTGCTCATGGCCTACGCCTTCGGCGGCAGCAAGTACGTCGATTGGGAGACGGGGCGGTGCAGCTTCGACAGCCCCGACTTCATAAAGCTCCTCGAGTACGCCAAAACCTACCCCGCCGAAATAAATTACGACGAGGACTACGAGTATGTCAGCGATTATGAGAAGCTCGCGCGCGGTCAGGCCATCGTGACGATGGTGTCGATCGGAGACTTTGACAGTTATGCGGAATACAAGGCGGCGCTCGGCGGCTCCGTCGCCTTCAAGGGCTTCCCGAACGACGTGAACAACGGCAGCATCTTCATGGACAGCGACAGCGGCATCCTCATGAGCTCCAAATGCGTCGACAAAGACGGCGCGTGGCAGCTCATCCGCAGCCTGCTCACCGAGGAGTACCAGACGGAGAACGTGTGGTGGGGCTTCCCGGTGAACAAGGCCGCATTCGACCAGAAGGTCAAGGAGGCCACGACGCCGGAGATGGGCTACGATGAGGACGGCAAGTACGTCGAGCTCCCGCGGTACACCACCGGCTGGGGTGAGAACGAGATACCGGTCTACGCCCTCAAGCAGGCGGATATCGACGAGCTCATGAGCTTCTTCGGCTCGATCGACACCGTCTTCCGCTACGACACCAAGATCATGGAGATTATCCAGGATTGCGCGGCGCCCTTCTTCGCCGGGCAGAAATCCGCCAATGACACGGCTTCTCTCATCCAGAACCGCGTCAGCCTCTATGTAAACGAGCAAAGATAACAGCCAAGCGAGGGAACGATGAAGCGCAGTTTGCCGAAAAACAGAAAAGCGGGTTCGCTCAAGCGGCGCGAAAGACTTGCGGGCTCGGCCTTTTTATGGCCGAGCCTCGCGGGGGTCTTCGTGTTTTTTATTGTGCCCTTTTTCGTCGTCTGCTACTATTCGCTCATCAACAACCCCATCCAGCACGAGTTCGTTTTCCTGAAAAACTACGTTGCGCTCTTCCATAATTCGGCCTTCCTGCTCGCGGCGAAGAACACGCTGACCTTCTCGGTGACGGCCGTGCCGCTCGCCGTCGTGCTGGCGCTGGTCCTCGCGCTGCTGCTGGAGGCGAAGATACCGCTCAAGAGCCAGTTCCGGACGTTTTTCTTAAGCCCCATGATGGTGCCGGTGGCGTCCGTCGTGCTCATCTGGCAGGTGCTTTTCCACTATAACGGCGTGGTGAACGACTTCCTCGCCGTCTTCGGCGCGGACAAGATCGACTGGCTCCAGTCGGATTACAACCAGCTCGTCGTCGTGCTGCTGTTTTTGTGGAAGAACCTTGGCTACAACATGATCCTCTTCATGGCGGCGCTGGCGAACATCCCGCGCGATCTGCTGGAGGTGGCGGATATCGAGGGCGCGTCGCGCTGGTTCCGCTTCTGGCATATTAAGCTGCGCTTTCTCTCGCCGACGCTGCTGTTCGTGACGATCCTCTCACTCATCAACTCCTTCAAGGTCTTCCGGGAGGTCTACCTGCTGACCGGAGATTACCCCTACGAGGGCTTATATATGCTCCAGCATTTCATGAACAACACCTTCGGCTCGCTCGATTACCAGAAGCTGTCGTCCGCGGCCGTCGTGATGGCCATTGCGATCTCGATCATCATCGCGCTCCTGTTCGTCGTCGAGGGCCGCTTCGGAAAGGATGTGGAGGGATGAGGAAAAGGCGTCTTCTCCTGCGCATCGTTCTGACGCTCGTCGCGGCCGTGTTCGCGCTGGGGTTCCTCATGCCGACGGTGCTGACCTTCACGAACTCGCTCATGTCGGAGACGGAGCTGACGGCGCATTACGGCGCCGTGTTCACGAGCCTCTCCAAGCCGACGGCCTACATGGCCGAGGGCGCGAGCCTCCGCATCATCCCCGACAAGGTCTCGTTTTCCCAGTACATCACGGTGCTCTTTAAAAGCCCGGAATACCTGCTCAAATTCTGGAACTCGGTCATCCTCGTGGTGCCGATCGTCCTGCTGCAGTTGGGCGTCGCGGCGATGGCCGCCTACAGCTTTTTCCGCTATAGCGGGAAGATGCGCAGCGTGCTGTTTTTCTTCTATGTGATCCTGATGCTCATGCCGTATCAGGTGACGCTGGTGCCGAACCGGCTCGTCGCCGGGTGGCTGCACATCTACAACACGCGCGCGGCGATCATCCTGCCCGGCGTTTTCGCGCCGTTTTCCGTTTTCTTGCTGACGAAATTCATGCGCCGCATCCCGCCCTCGCTCATCGAGGCGGCCAAATTGGACGGCGCGAGCGAATGGCGCATCTTCACGAGGGTCTGCCTGCCCCAATGCCGCAGCGCCCTCTATTCGATAGCGATACTTGTCTTTATCGACTACTGGAACATGGTGGAGCAGCCGCTCATCCTGCTCTCCGACCCGGAAAAGCAGCCGCTTTCCGTCTACCTTTCGACCATAAACGCCGGCGAGGTGGGCATCGCCTTCGCCGTGGCGACGATATATATGATACCGACGCTCCTCCTTTTCCTCCACGGCGAGGAATACCTGGTAGAGGGCATCACGCATTCCGGCTCTGTCAAGGGCTGACGGAGGTATACTCACATGACCACGGAAGAAAAAACGAACAAAAGAGGCTGGGTCAAGAACGCCGCGATCATCTTTCTCGCGGTGATGCTCGTGCTCACCCTCTTTTCCAACACGATCATGAACGCCTCGCTTCCCGAGGTCGCCCAGCAGACGGTGCAGAACGGCACCATCAGCGCGAAGATACGCGGCAGCGGCACGCTCGAGTCCAACGGAGCCTATGAGGTGACGCTCAAGCAGAGCTATAAGGTCACGGGCGTGAACGTCCGCGTGGGCGATACGGTGGAGGTCGGCGATACGCTCTTCACGCTGGAGAGCGGCGAGAGCACGGAGCTTTCCTCCGTGCGCAAGGAGCTGGACGACGCGCGCCTCCAGTACCAGATCGACCTGGTGAACGCCGCCGCCTCCGGCGACTACACGACGGAGCAGAAGAATATCGAGCGCGCGCAGAAGGACCTGGAGGACGCGACGGCCGACAGCCGGGAGCTTCTCGTCACGCAGGAGGAGCTGAACGCGGCGCAGGCGGCCATCGACGAGGCCGAGCAGGGCGTCGAGAACGCGAAGCAGTCCGTCAAGGACGCGGAAACGCGCATCGATCAGGCGCAGGAGCGCGTCGATAAGCAGCAGGAGGCCGTAAACGAGGCCAAAGAGAAGACCGACCAGTACGCGGCGGACGTGGGCTACTCCGGCGGAGGCGGCGGCTCGTATGCGGGGCTTTATGCGTCATTGGAGAGCAAGCAGGAGGAGCTCCGGGCGACCAGGATCGCGTATGCCGCCGAGCTCGAGCAGCTCGACGCGCTCGCGCGGGAGGAGGCCGCCAAGGATATGCCGCTGGTCACGGAGGACGAGGTGCTGCGCTACATGCAGGCGATCGCCATCCGCATCGACCCGACGGATACGGCGCTGGCGCCGCTCAAGGAGGCCTATAACGCCATCAAGATGCTGGAGGATGAGATCGATTCGCTGAACGGCCAGATAAGCGATATCATCGACTCCGACATGTCCAGCTCCAACTACGCCTCGAAGAAGAAATATGATGAGGCCAAGGAGGCGCAGAAGGCCGAAGAGAAAAAGCTCAAGGACGAGGAAAAAGCCCTCGCCCGTGAGAAAAAGAGCCTCGAAGAGGCCGAAAAAGCCGTTACGGAAGCCGAAACGAAGGTCACGGAGAAGAAAAAAGACCTCGAGGACCTCAAGGCCAAGGAGAAGCAGTACAAGGAGAGCGTCAGGGGCCTGCGCGATTACGAGGATAAGCTCGACGCGGCCAACTTCGCGCTGGAGGAGAAGATACGTGAGAGCAGCAAGGAGTCGCAGATCGACCAGCTCAAGCTCGAATCGCAGCGCAAGGATATAGAAAGGCTCCAGGCGAGGGTCGCGGAGCTGGAAAAGGAGGCCTCCGGCACCGAAGTGAAGGCCCCGCAGGCCGGCGTCGTGACGGCTGTGAGCGTCAAGACCGGCTCGGAGACGAGCCCGAGCGAGGCGCTTGCCGTCATCGAGGCGCCCGATCTCGGCTACACGATGAGTTTTTCCGTGACGAACGAGCAGGCCCGGCGCGTCACCGTCGGCGATGAGGCGGAGATGTCGAATACCTGGTGGGGCCCGCAGCTCTCCGCCACGCTCAAGCAGATAAAGCCCGACCCGCAGAACCCCCGGACGAACCGCCTGCTCGTCTTCGAGGTCAAGGGCGAGGACCTCACGGCGGGGACGAACGTTTCCCTCTCCATCGGCCAGAAAAGCCAGAATTACGACGCCGTCGTGCCGAACAGCGCCGTGAGGACCGACAATAAAGGGAGCTTTGTGCTCGTGGTGGAGGCGAAGACCGTGCCGCTCGGCACGCGATACACCGCGCGCAGGGTGGACGTGAACGTGCTGGCGTCCGACGACACGAACACCGCCATCGCCGGCGGCGGCGTGTCCGCGTGGAACACCTGGGTCATCACGTCGTCGTCGAAGCCCCTGGAGCCGGGCATGAACGTGCGGCTCACCGAGAAATAAGGCGGTCATGCCATGCCGTTTTTCAAACGAATACCACTGAAAATCCTGATACCGTCCGCCGTGTGCGTGCTGGCGCTGCTGGTGTCTCTCTTTTCCTTCCTGTCCGTCTCGGCGGATAAGGGGACGCTGCCGGCTCAGGACGCGGCGGCGCGGTGGCGCGGCGAGAGCGACGAGAGATTTACGCAGGTCTCCGTCTTCCTGCCGGAAAGCGCCGCCTTCACGCCGGAAAAGGTCTATGACTTCCGCGCGGCGCTGGAGGCCCGCTTCCTTTCAGAGTCTATCGAGGCTGAGGAGGGGGCCAGCCTGTATAAGGACGCTTTCGCCGCCCTCTGCGGCGCCATGACGGCGAAGGGCGACTACGGCTCCTCTCCCGTGGAGGTGTACGCCCTCGGCGGCGACTGGTTCTTCTTCCATCCGCTCCCGCTCGCCTCCGGCGGCTATATACGCGACGATGAGCTCATGCACGACCGCGTCGTGCTGGATACGGTGGCCGCGTGGCAGCTCTTCGGCGCGACGGATGTGGCGGGGCGCACCGTCGTGATAGGGGACGCGGACTATATCGTCGCCGGCGTCGTCGAGCGCGAGGCGGACCGTTATTCGGAAAAGGCCGACGACGGCAGCGCGCGCCTCTACGCCTATGCCGACGCGCCGACCGGACTGATACAGGATAAGCCCGTCGCCTGCTATGAGATCGTGCTGCCCGACCCCGTTTCCGGCTTCGGCCGGAAGCTCATGGAGGACGTGTTCCCCAAAACGGGCGGCGAACTCGTGGAAAACAGCACGCGATACGATATCCCGGCGCTGTGGGAGGTGCTGAAGAGCTTCTCATCGCGGACGATCCGGAAAAACGACGTGACATACCCTTACTGGGAGAACGCGGCGCGCCTGTCGGAAAACCACGCGGCGAGGCTTTTGCCGTTTTGGCTCGTGCCGCCGCTGCTGCCGCTGGCCTTCCTCGTGACGCTGGGCGTGGTTTTCGCCAATAAGGGCGTCAAAAAAGTCGCGGAAAAGATAAAAAGATACCGGGAATTCGGTTGAGAGGATACACATGGCTGACATCAGACTGGAAAATGTGGAAAAGGTGTACGACGGCGGCGTCCATGCCGTACAGGACCTGTCGCTGGAGATAAAGGACGGGGAATTCATGGTCTTCGTCGGCCCCTCCGGCTGCGGGAAATCGACCGTCCTGCGCATGATCGCGGGGCTGGAGGCGCTCACGGGCGGCGATCTTTATATCGGCGGGCGGCTCGTGAACGACGTGCCGCCGAAGGACCGGGATATCGCCATGGTGTTCCAGAACTACGCGCTCTACCCGCACATGACGGCCTATAAAAACATGGCGTTCGGGCTGGAAAACCGCCATGTTCCCCGCGCGGAGATCGACGCGAAGGTGCGCGAGGCGGCGAAGATACTCGGCATCGAGGACCTGCTCAAGAGAAAGCCGAAGGCCATGTCCGGCGGCCAGCGCCAGCGCGTCGCGCTCGGCCGCGCCATCGTGCGCGAGCCGGCCGTCTTCCTGCTCGACGAGCCGCTCTCCAACCTTGACGCGAAGCTCCGCACCTCCATGCGCACGGAGATCATCAAGCTCCATAAGCGCCTGGGGACGACCTTCGTCTACGTCACGCACGACCAGACGGAGGCCATGACGATGGGCGACCGCATCGTCGTCTTAAAGGAGGGCGTCGTCCAGCAGACGGACACGCCGAGGAACATATACGACTATCCCTGCAACCGCTTCGTCGCCGGGTTCATCGGCACGCCGCAGATGAATTTCATCGACGCCGTCGCGGAGAAAAACGGCGACGGCTGGCGGCTGCGCTTTGAGAGCGGCACGGTCGATATAGGCCGCCGCGACACGCTTTTCCCCTACGAGGGCAAGACGGTCTGCGTGGGCGTGCGCCCGGAGGACGCCTCCATCGCGGACTCGGGCCTCCCTGCGCGCGTGGAGGTCGTGGAGGCGCTGGGCAGCGAGACGTATGTCTACCTCCGCTGCTGCGGCGCGCATGTCGCCGTCCGGAACGGCAGGGCGGCGGACGTGCAGATGGACGACGACGTGTTCCTCTCGCTCGACCCCGCGAAGCTCCATCTGTTCGACCCGGAGACGGAAAAGAGAATATAGCGGAAAGCGTTTTCCGATTATTTACAAAAAGCCCGTTTTGTGCTATGATGCCTGTATTGTAACCGTCGCACAGGGAGGGGAAGACCGTGAGATCGAAGCAGCTCACGCGGCGCATACTGCAATACTTGGCGGGTCTCGTCTGCATGGCGATCGGCCTCGTGCTTTTAAAGCGCACCTACTGGGGCCTGTCGCCCATCACGGCGGTGCCGGACGCGGTGGCGAACATCACGCCGCTGACGCTCGGAAACGCGACAATCCTGCTGCATATCCTCTGTGTGATATTCCAGATCATCGTGCAGAAAAAAATCACGCTCAAAAGCATCCTTTGCTTCGGCGTGGGCTTTCCGTTCGGATATCTGGTCGACTTTTTCATGTGGCTGTGGGATCCGCAGCTCGTTTTGTGGCAGAAGATCATCGTGCTCGTCGTCGGCATCGCCATACAGGGCTTCGGCGTGGCGCTTATATCCGGGTGCGACCTGATGCTCCCGGCCCCGGACGAGTTCAATAACGTGGTGAGCAAGGTCTACAACAAGAAGCTCGGCAACGTGAAGATGTTCGCGGACGCCGCCTATGTCGCGGCAGCCATCGTCATCAATCTCATTTCCGTCCATTCGCTCGCGAGCGTGGGCATCAGCTCGGTGGCCTCGGTGTTCCTCACCGGCCGCTTCGTGCAGCTCACCTACCGCCTGCTCCCCGGCATCAAAATGCCGCCGTTTTTCAACGTGCCGAAGGCGGAGCAGGGGACATAACGCATCCCTTTTGCGAAAGGGAGCCAAAGCTCCTTTGAAGCACTTGAATCTAACGCAGCCCCGCGCGTCTCCGGACGCGCGGGGCTGCGTTCTGTCTTTGCATTTTACCGTATGATAGCGCCTAATTCCGCCTTGAGCTTTTCGAGGATATTCCCGACGACCTCGTCGGCGTGGTCGTCGGTGAGGGTCTGCTCGTCGGAGCGGAGGGTGAGGGAGAAGGCGGTGCTCTTCTTCCCTTCGGCGATGTGCGAGCCGCGGTAAATGTCGAAAAGCTCGACGTTTTTCAGCAGCTTGCCGCCCGCGCGCCTTATGCAGTCGGAAAGCGACGCGATGGTGACGTCCTCCGCGCAGACGACGGCGATATCGCGCGCGATGGAGGGGTATTTCGGGAGCGGCACATACTCCGGCGCGCCGCCGCGGCTCTCCCAGAGCGCGTCGAACGCGAGCTCGGCCGCGAAAATCTCCGTGTCCACGCCGTAATTTTCCGCGACGAGCGGGTGAATTTGCCCGAAGACGCCGAGGAGCGTGTCGCCCGCGTAGACCCGCGCGCAGCGGCCAGGGTGATAGGAGGGATTGTCGGCGCACGCCTCATACCGCGCGTTTTCGATGCGCAGGGCTTCGATGATCGTCTCCACATAGCCCTTGAGCGTGAAGAAGTCGGCGTCGTCGCCGTAAGCGCCGAGGGAGAGTATCTTCGGCTCGTCGGCCAGCCCGTCCTCGCGCGGGAGGTATATCTTCCCCAGCTCGTAGAGCCGGACGGCCTTGTTGCGGTAGTTATAGTTGCGCGTGACGATCTCCAACAGGGAGGGCAGGATGGTCGTGCGCATGATGGAGGTGTCCTCACCGAGCGGGTTGAGTATCTTGAGGCTCTTACGCTTCGGCGAGTCCGCCGGGAGGCGTATCTTATCGTAGCAGGAGGGGCTGATAAACGAATAGGTGATGATTTCGTCGCAGCCGAGCGTCCGGCACGTCTCGCCGAGGGCGCGCTCGAAGCGCTGCATCTCGGTGAAGCCGCCGCGCGTCGTCTCGCCGCGCATGAGCGTGTAGGGTATCTTGTTGTAGCCGTACATGCGCGCGACCTCCTCGGCGATATCCGAGTAGTGCGACACGTCGCCGCGCCACGACGGGACCTTGATCGTATCGCCGTCGAGTGTGAAGCCGAGGGACAGGAGCGCCTTTTCCATGAAAGCGCGGTCGAGGTCGGTGCCCAAAAGCGCGTTTATGCGGTCCGGCTCCAGCTTGACGGTCGTCTCCGTGATGTCCTTTGCCACCACGTCCATGAACCCGTCCACGACCTCGCCGGCTCCGAGCATTTCCACCAGCTCGCAGGCGCGCTGGACGGCCGCATAGGTCTGCATGGGGTCGAGGCCCTTTTCATAGCGGGAGGAGGCGTCGGTCCGCATGCCGAGCGCCGTCGCCGTCCGGCGGACGGAGACGCCGTTAAAGTTGGCGCTCTCGAAGAGGACCATCGCCGTATCGCCGATGATCTCGCTGTTCGCGCCGCCCATGACGCCCGCGACGCAGACGGGCTTGTGCGTATCGCAGATGCAGAGCATGTTTTCCGTCAGCTTGCGCTCGCCGCCGTCGAGCGTCTGGATCGTCTCGCCGGGGCGGGCCGTGCGGACGACGATCTTCCCGCCGTCGACGCAGGAGAAGTCGAAGGCGTGCATCGGCTGGCCGTATTCGAGCATGACGTAGTTCGTGATATCGACGATGTTGTTGATCGGGCGCACGCCGGAGTTGCGGAGCCGTTCCCGCAGCCAGCGCGGGGAGGGCGCGATCTTCACGTTTTTGACCAGACGCGCGGTGTAGCGCGGGCAGAGGTCGCCGTCCTCGATCTCGATATCGACGAGATCCGCGATGTTCCCGCCGCAGCCCTTCACCTCGGGCGTATGGAGCTTTATGGGGCGGGAGAAGGTGGCGGACGCCTCGCGCGCGAGGCCGATAACGGAGAGACAGTCGGGGCGGTTGGGCGTGATCTCAAACTCCACGATCGAGTCGTCGAAGCCGAGCAGTTTTGCCATCGGGACGCCGGGCGCGGCGTCCGGCTCGTCGAGGATGAAAATACCGTCTTCGATGCAGTGCGGGAATTCCGACGGCTGCGCGCGCAGGTCAGACGGGGAGAGTATCTTTTCCGCCTTCGTGTCGAACGCGACGAGGTCGCCCTCGTGGATATTCTGGCGGTCGGTCGCGACCGCCAAAGCGCCGCTGCCGGTGTCGAGCTCGGCGGTGAAGGCGTAGCCGCCGCCCGTGACCTTCGTGACGCGCGCGGCGATCACAGCGCCGAAAATCTTATCGCCGGGGGCGATATCGGGGGAGATGGAGGGCTTATTTTTGTCGAGCGGCTTATAGTCGTTCAAAAGCGCCGCGGGCTTTATCCCAGCGTAGGGGAAATCGTGCTCGGCGGTGAGGCCCAGCTCCTTTAAAGAGCAGAGCATACCGTCGGACATGACGCCGCGCAAGGTACCGCTCCTGATCGTCGCGCCGCCGGGGAGGACGGCACCGTCGAGGGCCGCCGGGGCCATGTCGCCCGGATGGACGTTCCACGCGCCGGTGACGATCTGCACGGGGTCATTGTGCCCCACGTCCACATGGCAGACCCACATATGATCGGAGTCGGGGTGGCGCTCCATCGTGAGGATGCGGCCGGCGACGACGTTTTTGATCTCGTCCGCCGGGCGGGTCAGCGTCTCGACCTTCGAGCCGGAGAGCGTCATGGCGTCGCAAAAATCCTTGTCGCTTATATCGGTGAGGTCAACGAATTCGTTGAGCCAGTTTCTGCTTAAATCCATACTGTTACCTCCCTTTTGCCTTAAAACTGTTCGAGGAAGCGCACGTCGTTTTCAAAGATCAGACGAAGATCGCTGATCTTGTAGTGGCCGAGCGCCATCCTCTCCAGCCCCATGCCGAAGGCCCAGCCGGAATAGACCTCCGGGTCGATGCCGCAGCCCTCGAGCACCTTCGGGTGTATCATGCCGGCGCCGAGGAGCTCGATCCACCCCTCGTCCTTGCAGGTCGGGCAGCCCTTGCCGTGGCACTTATGGCACTGGATGTCCACCTCGCAGGAGGGCTCGGTGAAAGGGAAGTGGTGCGGGCGGAAGCGCGTGACGCTCTCCTCGCCGTAAAGCTGCTTCACGACGGCGTCGAGCGTCCCCTTGAGGTCGGCCATGGTGATGCCCTTGTCGATGGCCATGCCCTCGATCTGGTGGAACATGGGGGAGTGCGTGGCGTCCACCTCGTCCTTGCGGTAGACGCGCCCCGGGGCGAGGATGCGGATAGGCGGCTTGTGCGTCTCCATGGCGTGTATCTGCATGGGCGACGTCTGCGTGCGCAGGAGGATGGAGGCGTCCTCGGTGAAGTAGAACGTATCGCTCCATTCGCGGGCGGGGTGCCCCTCCTCGACGTTGAGGCGCGTGAAGTTATACTCCGCCAGCTCCACCTCGCGGTCCTCCAGTATCTCGAAGCCCATGCCGATGAAGACGTCCTTCACCTCGTCGAGGACGGAGTACATCGGGTGCTTTTTGCCGAGCTTCTGCGCTTTCCCCGGGACGGTCACGTCCACCGCCTCGGCCTTTAAGCGCAGCTCAAGGGCTTTCGCCGCGAGCTCCTTGCCCTTCTCCTCGATCGTGCGCTCCAATTCCGCGCGCACCTCGTTCGCGAGCTGCCCGATGACGGGGCGCTCCTCGGGCGAGAGACCGCCCATCTGCTTGAGTATCGCCGTGATCTCACCCTTCTTGCCGAGATAGCGGACGCGCAGCGCGTCGAGCGCGCCGGCGTCGGCCTCGTCGAGAGAGGCGAGCGCCTCCGATTTGAGCCTGGCGAGCGTTTCCTTCAGCTCCATATAAAAAACCTCCTAAAAAGTTCAGGTGAAAGACATAAAAAAAGCCCTCCGCCCCTTCAAAACTGGGACGAAAGACCGATCTTCCGCGGTACCACCCGTATTCGGCCGCCGTGGGCCGCACTTTCCGCCGCTTTCATGGAAGCGGCGAGCCTGTATCGGGGCCTTCCGCCGGTGATTGGCCGGAGCTCCCGGGCGAACCAAACGTCGCCGCGCGCGGACGCTTTCAGCCGATGGCGTCCTTCTCTTTCGCGCGAAGCCATACGTTATTTTCCCGTTCATAGCCGTGCGATATAATAACAAATATACTTTATATCACAAAAACGGCCCGAAAGTCAACAAAAATCGCTCAAAAGCGGTCACGCTCCGCGCTTTTTGCCGAAAAAGAGGCGCGCCGTCGCCAAAACGTCGCGGTGGCGGATATCCCGCGGCTCAAAACGGAGAAGGGAATAGACGAACTGTACGACGAGCGACGAGCCGAACGTGCCGATGACCGTCCCGATCCCGACGGGGCCGCCGAGGAGCCATCCGGCTAAAAGCACGGCCGCCCATAAAATGAACCACACGACGCCGATGGGCACGCGCGGCATCCGCTTGCCGAGACCGACGAGTAGCGTGTCGCGCGGGCCGCAGCACTGCGCGGCGCTCATGGAGATATACATGCCGAGCGCCATGAACACGAAGCCGACGAGCATGATGACGACGCCGGCGAGGAGGCTGTGATTTTCGGGGAAGGGGTTCAGATCGTTGAACGCCTGCACGAAATTGCCGGTCAGGAGCGCGTCGAGGATCGTACCGACGCCGATGCGCTCGCGCAGCAGCAGGTCGATGCCGAGGATGACGACGCCCATGACGGTCATGGAGAGGCCGTAGGAAAGCGGCGTGTGCAGGGCGATGCCCATGCCGAGGCAGTCCCACGGGGCGAGCCCGATGTTGGCGAAGATCGTCAGATGGACGCCGAACGCGAACACGAGCAGGCCGAGTATGACTTGCAGCCATTTTAAGATGAGAGATTTTTTGACCATGGAAACAGACCCCGCCGCAGCGAATTTAACCGTAATATTATCACGGCAGCGGGGCGGTTGTCAATCAAAATGATCCGATATCCAGCGCCGCGTGGTAGCCGCGGTACACGGCGTCGCGGATGGTGCCGGGGCGCACGCAGTCGCCCACGAGCATCGTTTCCGGCGCGCCGTCAAGCAAAGCCTCCGCCTCGCGCCAGAGGCGCGCGCGCCCGGCGGCGCAGACGACGGTATCTCCCTCAACGAGCGTCTCTTCGCCGTCTTCCCCCCGGCAGACGAGCCCCTTTTCCGTGACGCGCACGCCGGTCGTGCCGGTGAGGACGGTCACGCCGCGCTCCTCGATGACGCCGAGCAGCACCCGCCGGTGTACGCGGTTGGAGTCGGCGGCGAGGGCATTCGCCATCTCGACGATCGTGACCTCTTTGCCGAGATCGGCGAGGTGTACGGCGAGCTCCCCGCCTACGAGCCCTCCGCCGAGGATGACGACGCGGTCGCCTAAAGCCTCCGGCGCGGCGGGCGCGTCCTCCGCCATGACGACGTTGGGGCCGTTTATGCCCTCGATGGGAGGAAGGATCGGCTTTGCGCCGATGGCAATGACGAGCGTATCTGGCTTTTCACGCTCCAGCAGGGCCGGCGTGACGGCCGTCTGGAGCCTCACTTCGACGCCGGCCTTATCGAGCAGACGCGTCATGGAGCGCGCGTAGTCGTATACGTCGCGCTTGAAGGGGATGTGTTTTTCGCTGCGCAGCGCGCCGCCGAGCTCGTCCTCCTTTTCGCAGAGGATGACGCGGTGGCCGCGCTTCGCCGCCGTGAGCGCCGCCTCCATGCCGCCGGGGCCGCCGCCGGCGACGAGCACCTTTTTCGGGAGCGGCGCGGGGGTCTCGCCCGCCTGCGCCTCGCCTTCGCGCCCGATGAGGGGGTTTAACGCGCAGATGCGCGTCTTGGTCGGCGTGCGCTCGGCAAGACACGTAAAGCAGCGGATGCAGCGCACGATCTCATCGTCGCGCCCCGTCTCGATCTTCCGGGGCAGATACGGGTCGGCGAGCAGCGCGCGCGCCATCTCGACGACGTCGGCTTTTCCGTCGGCGATGATCTTCTCCATCATCCCGGGGTCGGCGAGGCCGCCGACCGTCGCCACGGGGACGGAGACGTGCTTTTTTATCTCGGCGGCGTAGTGGACGTTGCAGCCGCGCTCCTCGAACATCGAGACGTGCGTATGGCGGAAGCTGCCGATCAGGCTGCCGGTGGAGACGTGCAGCAGGTCCACCTTTCCTTCGATGAGCTTGGCGAATTCGATCGCCTCGCCGAAGGTGTAGCCGCCGGGGACGTATTCCTCCGCGCTCATGCGAAATTCAATGGGCATTTTCGGTCCCACGGCCGCGCGGATGCTGTCGAGCACCTCGAGCGTGAGGCGGGCGCGGTTTATAAGGCTGCCGCCGTATTCGTCGGTCCGCCGGTTCGTCAGCGGGGAGAGGAACTGCTGCAAAAGCCAGCCGTGGCCGCCGTGCAGGAAGATGATATCGTACCCCGCGCGCTTGGAGAGGGCGGCCGCCTCGCCGAAGGAGGCGACGACCTCGCGGATCATGTCGCGCGGCATCTCCAGGATCGGCCGCCCGTCGGGCGTCTCCCCGGCGGAGGCGCCGTACTTGACGGAGTCCTTCTCCAACCCCTTTTCAAAGGCGTCTATCTCCGAGTGCATCCCGCCGTGGGAGAGCTCGATGCTCGCCGCCGCGCCGTGGCGCTTAATAGAGCGCGCCGTCTCCGCGAGGCCCATGACGGCGTATTCGGCGTTCATGTCGATCTCGCGCGTGTGGGCGCGGCCGGTGGGGTGCGTCAGCGCCTCGGATATGGCGACGGACGCCGCGCCGCCGCGCGCGCGCAGCTCGTAATACGCGGCCATCTCGGGGGTGATGAGCCCCTCCTTCGTGATATTCGGATGCGACATCGGCGCGGCGAACATCCTGTTTTTCAGGACGAGGCCGGCAAGCTGTATAGGCTCGCAGAGCCGGGGGTATTTTCGGGTCATAGCCTGTTCCTCCCGTAAAAAAGTATGAGGGATATATTGTTTTGCGTCTCGTCTTTGATTATAATAATATCAGTCTTCAGCGGCGCGTTCACCGTATGAATGAACGAAATCGGACCCGCTCGCGGCGGCGGTGTTCCTGCTTTTTATACGAAAGGGGGAAGCGATGATGGATATCGGCATCCGGCGGCTGTACGACGAGCTTGGGCTTCGCGGGGCGGTGCTGCTGCTGTATGACAGGGAGAGGGAGCGCTTATCCTCCGGCGGCGCGCTGCTCCTTTGCCCCGGCGCGCTGCCGGAAAGGCTGCCGGGTGCGTCGCTCTTTCCCGGAGAGGCGGAGGAGATCGACGAGCGCGCGAAAAGGGAGGGAGCGAACGTCCTCTGCGTGCCGCCCGCGTCGGCGGAGGCGGCTCGCCGCCGCGCAAGAGAGATACTGGAATCCGGCGTCGGCGACGGGGAATATATTTCGCGGCGGCTCTTTTCCCTCGCCTGCGAGGGGAGCCTGCAAAACATAGCGGACGCCGCCTGCGCGCTTTTGGGGAACCCGGCGGCCGTTTACGACGCGCACGGCCGGAACGTGGCCTATTCGCGCCTGCGCCACCCGAAGGCGGAGCTTTTCCGCGTCTACACGCGCGACCTCGGTCTGGCCGGGAGGCGCGCCGAGAGCTTTTTCCGCGCCGAGTGCGTCGAGCGCATCCGCCGCGAAAGAAGGCCGCTGCTCTTTGCGGAGGCGGCGTCGCGCCGGATCATCGCCGCGCCCGTCTTTACAAACGGGACCTTTTCAGGGTATATTAACGTGGTGGAGGCTTACGCCCCCTTCTTACCGGGGGACGAGGCGCTGGCGGGCGACCTGGCCCTGGCGGCCTCGGCGGCGCTCCGGCGCTTCGGCGCGGAGGATGCCGGCGGGAAGGGCGGACTTTTAAAGGAGCTGCTGGAAAACCCGGCGCTGCCGCGCGCCGGCGCGGAGGAAAAGCTCCGCGCGGCGGGTTTCTTACCGGGAGAAGCGATGCTCCTGGCGGCCGTCGATGCGCCGGATACGACCTTTGCGGACGACCTTCGCGGCGTTCTCCACGCGGAGACGGAGGGGCGCGGCGCGCTGCTCCTGACGCTCGGCGAGGAGACCGTCCCGGCGGTCAGGGACGCGCTGGAGAGACGCTCGATGAGGGCGGCCGTGAGCGCCCCGTTCGGAGACCTGCGCGAGACGGCCGGACGATACCGGCAGGCGCTCGCGGCCCTGAACGCCGCCGACCGGATCGGCAGGCCGGGCGCGCTTTTCCGCTTTCACGAGCTCGCGCCGTACTGTCTGCTCGGCGAGGGCTCCTTTTCCCCGGAGGACTGCCTGCACCCGGCGGTGCGCGCGCTGCGCGCGCATGACGGGGAGCACGGTACGCGGCTGCTTTCGACGCTCATGGCGTATATTCGGAACGTGCGCTCGCTCGTCCGGACGAAGGACGAGCTGCATATCCACCGCAGCACGCTCGTCTACCGGCTGGAGCGTATCGCGGAGATCACGGGCGTCGACCTCTCGGACGGAGAGACTTTTTTTGAGCTGGCCTTTTCGTTCAGGGCCCTCGAGATGGGAGAAGAGCGTTGAAGGAGATCTACGAAAAAGATATCGCCCTGCCGGTCCGGAAGCCGGACACGCACAAGGGCGATTACGGCAAATGCCTGATAGCGGCCGGCAGCGTCGGCTATACGGGCGCGGCCTCGATGGCGGCGCACGCCGCCGTGCGCGCGGGGGCGGGGCTTGTCTTCCTCGGCGTGCCGGAGCCGATCTACGCGATCGAGGCGGTCAAAAACGACGAGGTGATCGTCTTCCCCCTGCCGTCGGAGGACGGCAGGCTCGGGAAAGGCGCGGCGGACGAGCTCCGCGCCCGGCTGGAAACGTGCGACACCGCCCTCATCGGGCCGGGCCTCGGGCGCTCGGAAGGGGTGACGGAGACGGTGCTCGCCCTGCTGCGCTCCTCCCGCGCGCCGCTCGTCCTCGACGCCGACGGCATAAACGCCGTGTCGGAGCATATACATGTCCTGTACGAGGCGCCATGTCCCCTGATCCTCACCCCGCACGAGGGGGAATTTGCGCGCCTCGGCGGCGATATCCGCGCCTTGGGAAGGGCGGCGGCGGCGGAGCGCTTCGCGCGCGAATACGGCTGCATCCTCGTTTTGAAGGGGCACCGCACGATCACGGCCTTCCCGGACGGGGAGCTGTTCCTCAACACCACCGGCAACGCCGGTATGGCGAAGGGCGGCAGCGGCGACGTGCTCGCGGGGGTCCTGGCGGCGCTTTTGGGGCAGGGCCTGCCCCTTAAAAAGGCCGTGCCGTACGCCGTCTGGCTCCACGGCCGGGCGGGGGACCTCGCGGCGGCGAAGTTCGGGGAGTATTCGATGACGCCGTGCGATATGATCGGCTTTTTGGGCGAGGCGATGAAGCCGCTTATCCGCTGGCGCGAGAATTGACGGAAAGGTGAGATAATGCGGTGAGACGGGCAAGGATGCTTGTACTCACGATAACGGCCGCGGCGATGCTGCTCTCGTCGTGCGCGGCGGAGGGGAAGACGGAGAGCGCGGCGCAGGCGGTGCGCCGGACCTTTACCGAGGCGGAGAGCGTGCGCATGAACATGACGCTCACGGCCGATTACGGCGAGAAGGTCTACGAATTCAAGGTCCGCTGGACGGGGACGGAATCGGCGGGGACGCTCGAGGTGCTCTCCCCCGAGAGCATCGCCGGTCTTACCGCCGTGCTCGATGAGGAGGGGAGCCGCCTTCTTTACGACGGCGCCGCCTTCGAAACAGGCGCCCTTTTCGGCGACGGGCTGTCGCCGGCCGAGGCGCCGCCGCTGATGCTGGAAACGTGGAAGGCGGGGTATGCCGTCGAGCGCGCGAGCGAGAGCGTGGACGGCGAGAAGACGGCCGCGCTTTCCTACGACCTGCCCGGCGGGGACCGGCTGAAAACGTGGTTCGACACGGAAACGCTGCTCCCGGTGAGGGCGGAGATCATCGAAAACGGCTCCGCCGTGTTGACGGCGGAATTTGGAGATATAAAACTGGAGTGAACGAAAGATGGACGAAAGAACGGAACGCACCTGGGCGGAGATCGACCTCTCCGCGATCGTGGGCAATATGAACGCGATGAAATCGAAGCTGCGCCCCGGCACGCGCTTTCTGGGCGTGGTGAAGGCCGACGCCTACGGGCACGGGGCCGTGCGCGTAGCAAAGGCGCTGGAGGACGCGGGCTGCGACTATCTGGCCGTGGCGACGGCAGGCGAACTTCAAGAGCTCCGGGAGGGCGGTATAACTTTACCGACCCTCATCCTCGGCTATACGCCGCCGGAGGCGGCGCAGAGGCTCCTTAAATATGACGCGACGCAGACCGTCTCGAGCCGGGAGATGGCGGAGGCCCTCTCGCGGCAGGCGGAAAAGCTCGGGCGGAAGCTGAAGGCGCATCTGGCGCTCGACTCCGGCATGGGGCGCTTCGGCCCGCTTTGCCACGGCGGGCGCGACGCGACGGAGGAGTATGCGGCCGTCCTCAACCTGCCGGGACTCGACGTGGAGGGCGTCTTCACCCACTTCGCCGTGTCGGACGAGCCGGACGGGGGAGCGTACACACGCGCGCAATACGAGGCTTTCGTTTCGCAGGTGCGGCGTCTGGAAGAAATTTCAGGCCATACGTTCAAAATTAAGCATTGCGCAAACAGCGGCGCGATGGTAAACTATACGGAGATGCAGCTCGACATGGCGCGCCCCGGGATAGCCCTTTACGGCTGCTTCCCCGGCGCGGAGCAGACGGGGCTTTCGCTGCGGGAGACGATGTCGCTCAAAACGCGCGTGGCGCAGGTCAAGGACTTAAAAGCCGGCGACAGCGTCAGCTACGGGCGGACGTTCACGGCGGAGAGGGACATGCGTATCGCCGTCCTCTCCATCGGCTACGCCGACGGCCTGCACAGGGCCGGCTCCGGCAAGGCGTCGTATCTGCTGCGCGGCAAGCGCGTGCGCCAGATCGGCCGCATCTGCATGGACCTCTGCATGGTCGACGTGACCGACGTGCCGGACGCGGCCCCCGGCGATATCGTCACGATCTTCGGCTACGACGGGGACGCCTTCCTCTCCGTGGAGGAGGCGGCGGCCGCCGCCGGTACGATCTCTTACGAGGTCATGTGCGCCGTCTCGGCGCGCGTTCCGCGCATTTACCGCTGAACGTATAATCTGCCCCGCTTCGAGGGATAATCACAGTGACGCAGTTACATAGTCTTTCCGATCGGGGAAGAGGTGACTGCCCACAATCTTATTCCGGAGCGTGAGGGTTATGTCCGAAATGGTAAAACGCGGCGATATCTATTATGCCGATCTCAGTCCCGTCGTCGGCAGCGAGCAGGGCGGGATGAGGCCGGTGCTCATCATCCAGAACGACGTCGGCAACCGCTTCAGTCCGACGGTCATCGCGGCCGCGATCACATCGCAGACCGGCAAGGCGAGGCTGCCGACGCATATCGAGCTCACCGGAGGCGGCTTCGGCCTGAAGCGCAACTCCGTGGTGCTGCTCGAGCAGGTCAGGACGATCGACAAGAGAAGATTGAGAGAGCGCATGGGCCAGCTCGACGCGAAGGCGATGAGCCGCGTGGACCTGGCGCTGGCCGTCAGCTTCGGCTTGAGGGCGCAGCCTGCGATACACACAGGAAGATCATTCGCCATACAGGCGGGGAGGCTGTCATGAAACAAAAGAAACGCTTGTTTACCGTGCTCGGCGTGATGCTGGGCGTCGTTTTCGTGGCCGGGGTCACATGGGCCGTCGCGGCGTCGAATTACGGCAGCTCGACCGATCCGCTCGTCACGCTGAGCTATCTGGAGCAGACGGTGAAGCCCGGCATCAAAAGCGAACTCGACTCGTCGCTCGCGTCGGCCAAGGCGGAGCTGAAGGCCGATTTCGACCGGGCGCTGGCATCCGCCCCGACGGGCGGGCAGACCGGCGTCGTTTCGCCGGACGCGTTCGCCCCGGTGACGCTCTCGAGCCGTCAGGTCATCCGATGCTCGGCGGGCGCGGAGATACTGGTGCGCTCCGGCAGCGCCACGGCTTACGGCGGCGCAGCGCCGCGCCTCACCGACGAGACGGCTGGCGCGACCGTGGACGCGGCCGGCGCGGCCCTCACGAATGACCACATGTACCTCGTCCCGGCGGACGGGAACGGCCTGCGCGCGGCGTCCGATTCGGTCACGCTGCTCGTGCGCGGCGGCTACGCCGTGTACAGCGACCTGTGACCGTACCAGATAAAAGCACATAAAGCCAGCTCCCCATGCATAGTATCTGCATGGGGAGTTTTCTTATGCTTTGGGTGGTGATCGCGTGACGGGGAGCTATGACGTCTGCTTCCGCGGGAAAAAATGCGGCCGGCTCGATATCCGAAGACAGGGCGTGATGACGGAATTTTCCTGCGACTGCGACTGCGTGGCGGAAGGAAACGTCGTGCGTCTCCTGTGTAACGGCGTATCCGTCGGCGTCTGCGTGCCGGAAAACGGCCGGCTGCGCCTTAAACGGCTGTTTTCCGACGCGGCGATGAGAGCGATGGGCCTCGAGCGCGCGGAGGACTGCCGCCTCGCGCCGGACGGGGAGACGGAGGAGAGCGGCTGGAGGGAGACGTCGTCTCCGGGGGAGCTCTTCGCCGACGAGGAGACGGCCCGCGCCTGCGGAGATATCAGGGGCGCGCTCGTCTGCCGGGAAGGCGGAGCCGTCTTTCTGGCCGTGCCCTGCTCGGAGGAGCCTTTCCCGCTGATGCCGGTCTTCCGCTTCGGGCGGCCGTGCGAGATCGAAGGGCGTCCGTATCTGGTGTTCGGCGTCAAAGACGGCGCAATATTTATGTGAAAAAGGGGACCAAAAGCAGAAAAATGTCTTTACATGCGGGCGAAAATAGGGTAATATTATTTGAGGTTTTATGGACGACATCCTGTTTGGGAGGAGGCACTCGGTATGGATGATTTTACCAGGAAATTCAATGTGATAGATAAAAGTACGGAGATCAGAGAGATCATCAAGTCCGTCTATGAGTCGCTCAAGGTCAAGGGCTACAACCCGATCAATCAGATCGTCGGCTATATCCTGTCCGAGGACCCCACGTACATCACGAATTACAACAGCGCCCGCAGCATGATCACGCGCATCGACCGCGACGAACTGCTGGCCGAGCTCGTCAAGACGTATCTGGATAGCTGCAAGTAAACCTGACGACACAAAAAATGAAGCCCCGCGTCCATCTGGACGCGGGGCCTTTTGCGTATATTCCGGGTAATTTACGCTTCCACCTTCCTGCCGGCGACGGAGCGGATCACGAAGAGCACGATGAGCTCGATGATGATCGCGGCGGGGAGGATGATCCACAGCTTCGTGGTGAAGGCGGAGATCAAATAGCCGATGGCGCAGCAGACGGCGACCGTGACGGCGTAGGGAAGCTGCGTGGACACGTGGTTGACGTGATCGCAGTGCGCGCCGGCGGAGGCCATGATGGTGGTGTCGGAGATGGGGGAGCAGTGGTCGCCCATGACCGCGCCGCCCATGGCGGCCGCGATGGCGATCGTGAGGTACGGGCTGCCGGCGTCGTAAATGCCGCACACGATCGGGATCATGATGCCGAAGGTGCCCCAGCTCGTGCCGGTGGAGAAAGCGATGCCGCAGGCGATCATGAAGAGGATGAGCGGCAGGAAGCTCTTGAGCGTGTCGGCGTTGGCCAGTACTCTCTCGACAAAATCGGTGGAGCCGAGGTTATACTTCGTGGTGGAGCCGAGCGCCCAGGCCAGCGTCAGGATGAGCATCGCGGGGACCATGGCCTTGAAGCCCTCGGGGAAGCAGCCCATGAAGTCCTTGAAGCTGACGACGCGGCGGAGCATGTAGTAGATAAAGGTGAAAACGAGCGCGATGGCGGAGCCGAGCACGAGGCCCATGGCCGCGTCGGCGTTGGCGAAGCTGTCGATGAAGGTCTCGCCGTCAAAGAGGCCGCCGGTGTAGGCGAGGCAGACGATGCAGGCCGCGATCAGGACGATGACGGGCAGCACGAGATCCCAGAGGCTCCCCTCGGCGTTGTAGTCCTCGACGCCGACGTCGTCGCCGTAGGGGCGGGTCTCTGTGGTGAAGAGGTCGCCCGTCTCGACGGCGTTCTTCTCGTGCTTCTTCATCGGGCCGAAGTCGAACTTGAAGAGGGCCAGCACGAGCATCATGATGATGGTCAGGATGGCGTAGAGGTTGAAAGGAATGGTGCGCAGGAATACGAGGAAGCCGTTCACGCCGCTCTCCTCGGGGACGTAGCTCGTGACGGCGGCGGCCCAGGACGAGATGGGGGCGATGATGCACACCGGCGCCGCGGTCGCGTCGATGAGGTAGGAGAGCTTCGCGCGGGAGACGCGGTGGGTGTCGGTGATCGGGCGCATGACGCTGCCGACGGTGAGGCAGTTGAAGTAGTCGTCCACGAAGATCAGGACGCCGAGGATGACGGTGCAGATCTGCGCGCCGACGCGGGTCTTGATGTGCCTGCCGGCCCAGCGGCCGAAGGCGGCCGCGCCGCCGGCCTTGTTCATGAGGGCGACGATGATGCCGAGCACGACGAGGAAGAGCATGATGCCCATGTTCCACGAGTCGGCCAGATTCGTGATGATGCCGCCGTCGGAGAAGAAAATGCCGGTGAAGAAGGTCTCGAAGCTGAAGCCGGAGCCGGAGATCGCGTAGAAGACCGAGCCGATGATGATACCGACCAGCAGCGAGGAGTAGACCTCCTTGGTGATAAGCGCGAGGACGATGGCTACCACGGGGGGCAGCAGCGACCAGATGGTGGCGTAAAAGCTGCTCTCGTAGACGGCCTCCTCGTCGGCCGCGAACGCGGTGACGGCCAGGAGCGCGACGACGAGGATGAGCAGGAGCGCCATCACAAGTCTTTTCTTGGTTGCTCTTTTCATGTTTTCTTTCATTCCTCCTAACATAACAGGCCATGACTGCGGATGGCACAGTCATGGCCTGCGGTATCGTAACGACGGCAATGACAGCGCTCCACAAACGTGACAGTCCGGCGGATATTCTCCGACGGCCCAGCCCTCCCCGGCCGGGGGACCGAAAAGGACTTCGGCGGAGAGCCCTTTTGCCCCGGCGGCCCCTGCCGCTTCCCTCGGGGGTACTCTTGCCCGTCCGCGCCTCTATCATAGTAACGATTTAAATTATATAGAGCTTTTGCCTCTTGTCAACCCTAAAAAGCGAAAATTTCGCCCATAATTCGACGTCGAAGACCTCAAAAAACGTATTTTCCCTCTTTTTCCAGCGCCCCGATGGCGCTCTTCACGCCCATGAGATCGTCGCGGTAGGTAACGCCGTACCATTTTTCCTCGCAGGGAAGCACGCGGCAGGTGGCCCGGCCGCTCTCCAGCTCCCTCGTCACGACGGTAGGGAGGTAGTATTCCGCCTTCATGGGGTCGGCGGGCAGCTTGTTTTGGAGAAATTCGGTAAAGCCGTCCCGGAACGCCGGGAGGATGCCCTCGGAAAAGCCCCAGAAATTCATGGAGACGACGCTCTCGGGCGAGATGTCGGTGAAGGTCACGCCGCCGTCTAAACTGTAGGCCGCGCCGGCGGGCGTTTTGACGACGTGCGTGCGCTCGGTGACGGAGACGAGAAACCCCCGCTCGTCCGTCTTACAGACGCCGCGCGCGACGGAGCCGTTCTCGGTCAGCGTGTTTTTGAGCAGGAAGCCCGCCATGACGTGCTCGTTTTCCCCGTGCTCGCCCGAAAGGAAGCCGCCCACGGCCCGGAAGGCCCCGGCGCCGTAAAAATCGTCGGCGTTGATGACGGCGAACGGCCCGTCGAGGTACGGAGCGGCGCAGAGCACCGCGTGCGCCGTGCCCCACGGCTTTATTCTCCCCTCGGGGACGGTGAAGCCCGCCGGCAGCTTGTCCGGCGTCTGGTACGCGTAGGTCACGGGCAGCGTTTTTTCGATCCTGTCGCCGACGAGCCTTCGGAAGTCGGCCTCGTTTTCCGGTTTTATCACGATGACGGCGCGCTCAAAGCCGGCTCGCGCGGCGTCATAGACGGAAAAGTCCATGATGACGCGGCCGCCGTCGTCCACGGGGGTGATCTGCTTGAGGCCGCCGAAGCGGCTGCCCATGCCGGCGGCCATGATGACAAGTACGGGTCTTTTCATGTTTTCTCCCCCTCGGTTTTTTCTCCATTATGCGCCGATATCGGAGAGGTTGTCAAGAGAAAGCGCGCCGCGCTTGCGCGCGTTTCCCGTCCGTGCTACAATGAATTAGTATAACAGGTCGGAAGGAAGGCGCAGGCCATGAGCGAAGCGGAAAAGCGCGAAGCCTTTGAAAACTTCAGCCCCGTCGTCACGCAGCGGGCGAGCGAGGCGATCTACGAGCAGGTGCGCGGGCGCATCACGAGCGGCGATCTCCGCCCCGGCGACAGGCTCCCGAGCGAGCGGCGGATGATGGAGATATTCCAGCGGAGCCGCCCCACGATCCGCGAGGCGCTGCGTATGCTCGCGCGGGCCGGGTATATCCGGACGGTGCCGGGCAGCAGCGGCGCGATCGTGACGGAGCCGGACGGGCAGAACGTTCAGGAGGTCATGGAGGACGCCCTCCAGATCGGCGCGATCACGCTTCCTGAACTGGGCGAGTACCGCCGCATCAGCGAGCGGGCGGCCGTCGTGTGGGCCGCCGAACGGCGGGAGGAGGAGGACATCCGGGCGCTTTTTGAGCTGCTCGGACGGATGAGAGAGACCGCGGAGAGCTACGAGCGGTTCGTCGAGATGGACGCCGCCTTCCACGGGCTTATCGCCGCCGCCGCGAAAAATCACGTATGCGTGACGATGAACGGGACGCTCAGCCGCATAAACCGCGCCTTTCTCACCGGGCGGATGCGGGATATGACGCCGGAGGCGCGCACCGCGATGTGCCTGAAGATACAGCAGATGCACGAGGCCATCTTCGAGGCGATCCGCGAGCGCGACGGCATGAGGGCGGCCGAGGCCATGGAAGCGCATATCACGGCGTTTGAAAACGATCTGGAGTAGTTATCGCACGAGACCCGCTGCGCCGGGCCCTTGCGAGGCGTTTAAGGCGCGGGGGCCGATCCCGCGCCTTCCGGCTGCTTGGCGGAGTTTGCCCCGTGGGCGATCTCACGCCAGACCGTCGCGCGGCGGACGGCGGAGAGTATCTGGAGCGGCAGCCACGAGGCCGTGAAAACGGGAAAGAGCAGGACGCTCGCGGCGATACGCCGGCCGCGCAGGCCGGAGACGAGCGCCGAAAGGAGCGCCGCGCCGGCCGAGGACGCCCACCAGACGGCAAAAGCCGCGAGCGGACGCGCCCCGCCGCCGGACAGCGATAAGGAGAGCGTCAGCAGCGCCGGCACGACGGAGAGCGCCTGCATGAAAGGCGCGCAGAGGAAAAAGAGCGCGTCGAGCACGCGCGCGGCGTTTTTTTCGGGCAGGGCGCGGAGCAGACGGGGGACCTCGCGCTCCGCCGCGTCCATGATGCCGCTCACCCAGCGCCGCCGCTGCGTGAGGGAGACGCCGAAGGAAACGGGCGCCTCGTCATATGTGACGGCCTCCGGTACCCAGACGACGCGCTCGCCGCGCCCGGCGCATACGGCGGCAAATTCGGCGTCCTCCGCCATCGTCTCCGTCGGCCAGCCGCCGAGCTTCACGAGAAAGTCCCGGCTGACGGCGAAGCCCGTGCCGACGAGCTTGGCCGACAGGCCCACGGCCGCGCGCGAGCGGTTGTAAAAGCCGTCGAACAGGCCATAATAGAGCGCGTAGCAGCCGGAGACCCAGGAAGCGTAAGGATTTTTCGCCCGCATCGCCGCCTTGGCGACCTGCGCGCCCGAGAGAAGCGCGTCGTTCATGGCGGCGAGGAAGCCGGGGGAGACGGCGTTGTCGGCGTCGAACACGCAGAAGGCGTCGTAGTCCGCGCCCAGCAGCGCCCCCACCGCCTCGCGCAGCGCGTCGCCCTTATATCGGACGGGGCCGCGGCAGGCGAGGATGCGCGCTCCGGCGGCGAGCGCGGCGCTTTCCGTTTTGTCCGTGCAGTTGTTCGGAATGACGAAAACGTCGAAAAGCTCCGGCGGATACGCCTGCTTAAGCAGGCTTTTGACCGGGACGGCGACGACGCTTTCCTCGTTGCGCGCCGGAATGAGACAGGCAAAGCGCGTCTTCGGCGCGCGCTTTTCCCGCTTTTCGCGGAAAAACGGGAAGAACAGGGACGTGACCAGAAACCAGAGCGCGCAGAGTTTAAAGGGAAGAGAAAAGAGAAAGAGCCATTTCAGCATGATATCCCGCCTTTCGGGAAGAGCCTACAGGACGGACTTTAAGACGAGGCGCGGGTTTTTCTTAAAATTTCTCTAATTAGGAAAATCTTAAGAATTTCCGCCTTTTTCCGTTAACTTTCCGCTGTTATTATCGGAAGCGTGAGGTGAGAGACTTGTACAGCATCCTGATCTGCGACGACGAGCGCGACATCGTGGCCGCGCTGAAGATATACCTCTCCGGCGAGGGGTACCGCATCTTCGAGGCGCACGACGGCCGCGAGGCGCTGGAGCTCGTCGAAAAAAACGAGATACACCTGATTTTAATGGATATTATGATGCCGAAGCTGGACGGCATCGCGGCGACGGCCAGGCTTCGGGAGAAGAGCAACGTCCCGATCCTCCTGCTTACGGCCAAAAGCGAGAGCGGGGACAAGGTATTGGGGCTCAACGTGGGCGCGGACGACTACATCACGAAGCCCTTCGACCCCGCCGAGGTGATCGCCCGCGTGCGCTCGCATCTGCGGCGCTATACGCAGCTCGGCGCAAAGCCGGTCGAGGAAGAAAAGAAGCGCCTCGCCGTCGGCCCCGTCACGCTTGACGAGGAGAGCAAGACCGTCACGGTGGACGGCGAGAGCGTGACGCTTACGCCGATGGAGTACCATATCCTCCGGCTGCTCATGGCGCATCCGGGGCGCATCTACTCCTCGTCGCAGATCTACGAGCTCGTGGGGAACGGGGGCGCCGTCGGCTCGGAGAGCGCGGTCTCCGTCCATATCCGGCACCTGCGGCAGAAGATCGAGATCGACCCATCCGAGCCGCGCTATCTGAAGGTGGTGTGGGGCCTGGGCTACAAGATGGAGGGGCCGAAACATGAGTAAGGAAAAGCTGACGCACCGGCTTTTTGCGAAGATCGCGGCGTATTTTCTGCTGGCCGCGAGCCTCTGCGCGCTCCTCGGGAGCGTCGTCGCCGTGATCGCCGCGTGGAGATTTGACGTTTACACCGTCGACGCGCAGACCCTGAAAGCCTCGCAGTTCCGTTCCGCCTGCGTGAGCATGGGGGACAACCTCGCGTACTGGGCCTCGCGCGGAGAGTACGACCTCGCGGAAAGTCAGACGGAGCGCACGAACGCCGTTTACCGGCTGACAGACGACGACGGGGCGCTTTTGTGGCAGAGCGCCGATTTCGACGCCGTGCCGGAGGACTACGTCTTCTCCGCGGTCTTCCGCCCCGGCCGGTACGTCGCGGAATACGTCCGCTCCGGCGCGGAGGCGCCGGAGGCGGGCGAAGTGCTCGTCGAGGCGAGAGTCCGGCCGGACTTCCCCGTAAGCGACCATTTCTACTGGACGGATAAGGGCATAGACCTGCTGTACGCCGTGCGCTACGCCGCCTATATCGTCGGCGTTTTTTCCCTCGCTCTGTGCGCCGCGTGTATCGTCTTCCTCATGTGCGCAGCGGGACACAGGAGCGGGACGGAGGCGCTCGTCCCGGGCTATCTCTACAAGGCGCCGTTCGATCTGATGACGGCGGCGCTGCTTCTGTGGGTTTTCCTCGTCGTGTCCTTCGCCGACGAGCTGATGAACGGCGGCGGCGCGGACGCGCTGAATTTGCTGCTGCTGCCGGCGGCGATGCTCGCCGTCGCGCTGCCGGCCGTCGGGTGGCTTTCGTCCTTCGCCATGCGCGTGAAGCTCGGCGGGTGGTATCGCCGGACTGTGATCTTTTTTGTGCTGCGGGCGCTCTGGCGCGCCGTCCGCTGGGTGTGCAGGGGGCTTTTTGCGCTCCTGCGAGCCCTGCCGCTTACGTGGAAAACGGCGCTGGGGCTGCTGGCCGTCTGCCTCTTTGAGCTGCTCCTCCTGGCGAACGGCGAGATGGACAACATGCTGATCGGCTGGTTTATAGAAAAGCTCGTCCTCGTGCCGCTCGTGCTGTATATCGCCGTGACGCTCCGGCGGCTCCAGAAGGGCGGGAGGGCCCTCGCGGCGGGCGATCTCGCCTATCAGACGGACACGCGGCGGATGCTCTGGGACTTTAAGCAGCACGGCGAGGACCTCAACGGCGTCGCGCTCGGCATGAGCCGGGCCGTGGAGGAGCGCGTCAGGAGCGAGCGCCTCAAAACGGAGCTCATCACCAATGTCTCACACGACATCAAGACGCCGCTGACGAGCATCGTGAACTATGTCGATCTGCTGAAAAGGAATACGGACCCGGAGAAAACGGCGGAATACCTCGACGTGCTGGACAGGCAGTCACGGCGGCTTAAAAAGCTGACCGAGGACCTGATCGAGGCGTCCAAGGCCAGCACGGGGAACGTGGAGGTCAGCGTCTCGCGGCACAGCGTTTCGGAGCTTATGCGGCAGGCCGTCGGAGAATACGGGGAAAGGCTCGCCGCCGCCGGGATAGAGCCGGTGCTGACGCTGCCGCCGGGGGAGCTTTACGCGCTCGCCGACGGCGGCCTCACCTGGCGCGTGCTCGACAATCTCTTTTCCAACGCCTGCAAGTACGCGCAGGAGGGCACGCGCTTTTACATCGGCGCGGAGGAGAGGGACGGCTTTGCCGTCATGAGCTTCAAGAACGTCTCGCGCGAGCGGCTGAACATCCCGGCCGACGAGCTGCTGGAGCGGTTCGTGCGCGGGGATGCCGCACGGGGCGGGGAGGGGAGCGGCCTCGGCCTGCATATCGCCCGCAGCCTCACGGAGGTGCAGGGCGGACGCTTCTCCCTCTCGGTGGACGGTGATCTTTTTAAAGTGGAGGTCGCGCTGCCGGAAAGAGCGTGAAAAAGGAATACGTATGGGCGCGGCCGGGGCCGCGCCCATACGTATTCCAGCCGATCTGACCTTTTATTTTGAGTATTATTCGATTTTTCTTGAAATATCGCTCCCTCTGTGTTATAATCGCTTTACACCGCAGAACAGTCGTATTACAGCCCTTTTGTTGTGTTCAGAACTCCGTTTTTTCAGAGCGTGCAACGTCAATCAAACGGCCCGGCTTCTGCGGGATTTTTCTTGTGTGAGGCGGAAAATGGATCACAGGCAGCTCATTCTCGATACGCTTGAAGGCAGGCCGACGCCGTTCCTGCCCTTTATCCCGCGCCTTGATCTGTGGTATAACGGGAACAGGCACTGCGGGACGCTGCCGGACCGCTTTAAGGACGCCTCTCTGCGTGATATCTGCGACGAGCTCCAGGTCGGCTTCCATACGACGACGGCCGACATGAGCGATTTCCGGGACATCCCGGACGCGGACGCCGATATCGGCCTCGGCATCTACCATATCAAGGCCAACCCCTATATCATCACGCTGCATAACGTCGGGCGCACGGTGGACCGCTCGGTCCCCGGCGTGACGCGCACGACGTATGAGACGCCCTACGGCGTCCTCTCCGCCGCGACGACTTATGACGACCGGATGGCGGAGAGCGGGATCACCATGCGCGTCATCACCGAGCGGCTTATCAAAAGTCCGGAGGACTTCAAGGCTGCCGGCTACCTGTTCGACAATATCGAGCTCACGCCCGATTACGAGCCTCTGCGCCGCTATCAGGAGGAATTCCTCGGCGACCGCGGCCTTGCCGCCGCCTGGGCGCAGACGCAGACGTGCGCCATGCAGCTCATCGAGAAGGAGCTTATGAAATTTGAGGATTTCGTCCTCGAAATGTACACCGAGCCGGAGGAGGTCGAGGAGCTCGCGTCGCACATTGACCCGTACCTCGACCGTGTAAACGACCTCTGCACCGCGTCGCCGGCGCGGCTCGTCACCTGCGGCGGCAACTACGACGTGACCATCACCTATCCCGACCTCTTTGCGAAATATTTCACGCCGGCCCTGCGAAAAAAAGCCGACAAGGCCCACGCGGCGGGGAAATACCTTATCGCCCACACCGACGGCGAGAGCAATTTCCTCCTTGACGAATTCGTAAAGGCCGGGTTCGATATCGCCGATTCCGTCGCGCCCGCGCCGCTCACCAAGCTCACGCTGCGCGAGTTTTACGACGCGCTCTCGCCGACCATGACGATCTGGGGCGGCGTGCCGTCGATCGCCATGCTGGAGGAGACGATGTCCGACAAGGAGTTCGCCGCGTATATCGACGACCTCTTCACCCAGATCGGCGACGGCCGGCATATGATCGTCTCCGTCGCGGATACGCTCCCTCCGAAGGCGAAATTCAGCCGGATCGAGCTGCTCTCGAAGGCGTGCCGCGAGTTCGGCCCGATCTCGTAAACCGTCCATACGCCCCGATGCCCACGGGACTTTGGAAATAAAGATAATGAAAGGAAAGGAAACAAAATGAAGAAAGTAATCTGCATAGTTCTCGCGCTTATTTTCGTGCTGTCCTTCGCGGCCTGCGGCGGCGGCACCACCAACACGCCTGCGAATTCCCCGGCTGCCTCTCCGGCTGCCTCCCCGGCTGCCAGCCCGTCCGGCGGCTCTGAAACGCCCGCGGCTCCCGCCGAAGGCGGCTACGCCGGCGGGGAGTACAACCTGAAGATCGGCACGTACTTCAGCGGCAAGCAGGGCGGCGGCGAGTTTGCCCAGAAGTTCTCGGACAAGGTCAAGGAG
>Ga0079305_1000246_pt1 | contig 128872 bp, 103 predicted proteins | sample LMS_cellobiose_e_FD_79183 | JGI IMG/M metagenome (GOLD analysis project Ga0079305, IMG submission 79183) | Rumen-fistulated moose microbial communities from Alaska, USA - LMS_cellobiose_enrichment | ecosystem: Host-associated > Mammals > Digestive system > Stomach > Rumen fluid ...
AACGTGACACATAGCAAAGCGTGATCCCTGATTCGCCAGAAAAGGCGGAGCAGGGTCACTGGCTTTGCGGTCAGTCGAGGATCGAAACGGGGATTGGCAAGGATACAGACCACCTCCGCCGACGGAGGGGGACGCTTCCCGGCGTTGCCGTCAGGCATAAGACCGGGAACGTCAACCCCTTTCCGCTTACTCTTTTAAAGTAGCGGAAAAATGCGACAGCATTTTTCTCGGGTTGCAAGGTGAAAACCTTGCCGAGGGGTGTGGGGGCGAGGAGCCCCCACATCTCCCGATGCCGCAAACGCCCGTTATATTGCCTGCCCCGCCTCAGCGCGTTCGGGCGATTTGCATTATCCCGCGGCGCGGGATATATTGTGCCGCGTTGGAAATATTGTAAGACAGGCGCTTCCGCTTGCCGCTCCTGTTTTATACGAAGAAAGGATGTTGGGAATGGATCTTCTGCAGGCGTTTTATTCAAGTCCGGAGGCGCTGGGGTTCCGGCGGCTGCCGCCGCGGGCGGCGATGGTCGAGGGGCGGGACGTCGAAGCGGTGCGTCGTGGCGTCTCCGACCGGTTGCTTCTCGACGGCGAGTGGGATTTTTACACCTTCGGTTCGCCGGAGGCGGCGCGGCAGGCGCTCGACTCCGGGTTGGATGCCGCCGCGCGCCGGACGATCCGCGTGCCCGCGTCGTGGGGTGAGATCGCCGGCTTCGACGCTCCGCACTACACGAACGTCCAGATGCCGTTCGCGGGGAATCCGCCGTGTTCGCCCGCGCACAATCCGACCGGGATCTACCGCCGCACGTTCGCGGTCGACGCATTGGCGGAGTTCATGACGCTGCGTTTCGAGGGGGTCGAGGGGATCTTTTCCGTGTTTCTCAACGACGGATTCGTTGGAGCGTCCAAGGAGGGGCGTTCGGCGGTCGAATTCGACGTCACCGACCTCGTCCGCCAAGGCGAAAACACCCTCACCGTCGCGGTCTCGAAGTTTTCTGAGGCGACCTTCCTCGAGGATCAGGACCACTGGTATCTGCCGGGGATCACGCGGTCGGTGTCGCTCGGCTTCTTCAACGCGTACCACATCGGCGACGCCTTCGCGCGCACCACATTGGCGGACGATCTGACGACCGGGCTGCTCGACCTCGAACTCGCGGTGGCGGCGCCCGAAAATGCGTCCGCCGAACTGGAACTCGACGCGGTGCTCTTCGACGCGGCGGGCGGCGAAGTCGTCCGGTTCCGGCCGCGGCTCGTGAACATCTGGGGTATGTTCGGCAACCGCTCCGACCGCACCCGCAACCGCGCGGGGGCGAAGCTCGAACTCCCCGGCGTCCGGCGCTGGACGAGCGAGACGCCCGACCTCTATACTTTGGAGATCGTGCTGAAGGCCGACGGCACGGTCCGATCCTGCGTGCGTTTCCGCATCGGGTTCCGGCGTTACGAGGTCAAGGGGGGATTGTTCCGGGTCAACGGGGTGGCGGTCCGCATCGACGGGATGAACCGCCACGACTCGCACGACCGCTGCGGCAAGCACGTCCCGCGCGAGGTGCTGGAGCAGGAACTCCGGCTCATGAAAGCCTTCAACGTCAACGCGGTGCGTACCAGCCACTACCCGAACGACCCCGCGTTCTACGACCTCTGCGACGAACTCGGGCTGTACGTGGTCGCCGAGTCGAATCTGGAGACCCACGCCTTTTACGACGACCTCTGCCGCAATCCGCTGTACGCTCCGGCGTTCGCGGATCGGGCGGTGCGCTGTTTCGAGCGCGACAAGAACCACGCCTGCATCTACGCGTGGAGCCTCGGCAACGAATCCGGCGCGGGGGCGAACCACGCGGCGATGGCGGGATATCTGCGTTTCCGCGATCCGTCGCGGCTGCTGCACTACGAACCCTGTGTACGCTACGTCGAGGGGGCGGGGATCGCGGACGAGGTGTACTTTTCCAGCAAGGCGTTCGTCGGCCACGAGTCGCTCCGGCACCTCACCGACTTCATCGCGCCGATGTATCCGAGCGTGGACGAACTGGAGGCGTGGGTGCGCGACAACACCGCCGAGGATCGGCCGCTCATCATGTGCGAATACAGCCACGCGATGGGCAACAGCAACGGTTCGCTCAAGGACTACTACGCGCTCTTCGACCGTTATCCGCGGCTGCAGGGCGGCTTCATCTGGGAGTGGATCGACCACGGGATCCTGCGGAAACTGCCGGATGGGAGCGAAGCGTGGCGCTACGGCGGCGACTTCGGCGACGAGCCCAACGACCGCAACTTCTGCATCGACGGCATCGTTTTTCCCGACCGGACGCCGCATCCGGGGCTGTACGAGTTCAAGCGCCTCGCGCAACCCGCGCGTTTCAGTTACGACGAAGGCACCGGGACGCTGTGGGTCGAAAACCGGCGGAACTTCCGCGACCTCGGCGACCTGCGGCTCTGCTGGCGCGTCGACGCCGACGGTGCGGAACTGGCGGCGGGCGAACTCGAAGTCGACGCGCCGCCGCGGGGTCTGGCGGCGGCGCGGATCGCGTGTCCGCCGGCGCCGGGAAAGCACCGGGTGCTGACGGTGGAACTGCGCGACGCGGGCGGCAACGCGGCGGCGGAGGGGCACTTCGCGCTCGAATACCTGCCGGCGGCTCCGGCTCCGCGCGCGGCGTCGCCGGTCGAGGCGAAGAGTTCCGCGACGGGGGCGGAACTGACGGCCGGGAACGTCAAACTCACGCTCGGCAGCGCCGGGGTGATCGGCTACACGGCGGAGGGGGCGGAACTGCTGCGGCAGGGGCCGCGGCTCAACATCTGGCGCGCCCCGCTCGACAACGACGGCATCAAACTCATGCCGAAGCGCAAGTTGGGACCGCTGCCCGGCTGGCTCGACAAGGGCTTCGACCGGATGCGCCTCGCCACGGACCGCGCGGTCTTCGGCGCGGCGGGGGGCGACCTCCACGCGCTCGCGATGGCGCCGGGAGTGCCCGGCAGCGAACTCGAGTTTTCGCAGGAACTTTCGCTGCGCGACGACGGCGCGGCGCTCTGCCGCTTCACCTTCGACGTGCCGCCCGAGTTCGCGGACGTGCCGCGCCTCGGCGTGACGCTGGAACTGCCGGAGGCGTTCGAGCACGTCACCTACTTCGGCATGGGACCGCGCGAAAACTACCGCGACCGCGACGCCGCGGCTTACGAAAGCCTCTTCACCGACACCGTGGACGGCATGTTCGTCCCCTACATCATGCCGCAGGCAAACGGCAACCGGACGCGCGTGCTCTACGCCGCGTTCCGCGACGCGGCGGGGCGGGGGGTGCTGGTCGCTTCGCCGCACCGCATGGAGTTCTCGATCGGGCGCTACGCGCAGGATGACGTCTTCGCCGCGCGGCACTTGTCCGATCTGCGGCGGGACGGGGTGCTCCACCTCTGCTGCGACGCGTTCCAGCGCGGCGTCGGCACCGCGAGCTGCGGTCCCGACACCCGCGAAGAGTACCGGATCGCCGCCAGCCGCTACCGGCTCGAACTCATCCTTGCACCGCTCGCTCCCGGCGACGACGTCGCCGCGACCGCCCGCGCGGTGCTCGCACACGGAGGAAATGTATGATGATCCGCAAGATATTCGCGCTCCTCGCGCTGTGCGCCGCGCTCTCTGCGGCGGCGGCGACCCCGGAGGAGGTCAACGACCTCGCCGGACTGCGCATCTTCGGCGCTGCCGAACTGTGGAGCGAGGCCCCCGCCGCGGTACTCAAGCGGCTCCGGCTCAACTGCCGCCCCGAGGATATGGGCGACGGTCAGATGTACGCCGCGGCGCTGCGGGGCGAGGTCTTCGGCTGTCCCGCCGCGGAACTGCGCATCTACGCCGCCGACAACGCGGTCAAAAAGATCGACATCATCCTTATGAACAAGGGCGACAACGCGACTCCGAGTGGCGGCGGCAGGAAGAACAGGATCAAACACAGCAACGCCTTCCGCAAGGAACTGCGCCGCCAGCAGTCGAAGATGGAAAAACTGCTGCGCGACCGGCTGGGGCGTCCGCGCCGGGCGTACTTCGGCAGCGGCGTCCTCAGCAAGCAGCTGCCCGCGTGGGATTGCGGCGCGCACGTTATGATGATGGACTACGCGGAGGGCGAGTATCTGCAGATCCATATCGTGCCCGGCAATGCCGCCGCCGAACACCGCGTCCGGGTCTCCAGCGAGGAGCGGGCGGGGGCGCGGGTGAGTTACGCGGAACACGTCCGGCGTTCCGACAACGGCGACGTCTTCATCGACGGGGTGCCGATGGTCAATCAGGGGCAGAAGGGTTACTGCGTGCCCGCGACGGTCGAACGGGTGATGCGCTACTTCGGCGTCTCCGGGGTGGACATGCACAAACTGGCGGAGCGTTTCCGCACCGGCGACGGCGGCGGCACCACCATCGAAAGCATGGTGCGCGGCACCCGGAAACTCCTGGTCGACTACGGCCTGAGAATGCGCGAAGCCGGACGGCTGCGGCGACAGACGATCATCCGCAACGTCGATATGGGGATGCCGGTGCTGTGGTTCCATTTTTCGACGGCCGAGTTTCAGGAGCGGCTCAACGCGAGCCTCTCCGGGCGGAAGCGCGCCTCCATCGGCGACTGGAAACGCCAGCTCGCCGGGATGAAGAAGATCCGCCGGCTGGGGACCGGCGCCCATGTGGCGCTGCTGATCGGCTACAACCGCGACACCGACGAGGTGGCGGTCTCGAACTCGTGGGGCGAGCGCTACCGGATCGCGTGGGTGCGCTTCGCGGATATGGAGCAGGCGGATGCCAAGATGCAGCTCCACGTCGTGATCCCGCGCAAGTAGGAAGATCCCCGGAGCGCGTATTGCAATCCGCGGGTCGGCGAAGTATATTTAAAAAACAAAATACCGATTTTTTGCGATGATCGCACCCGGTTAAAGAGGAAGGTAGTCATGAAAAAACTGTTGCTCGCGTTGCTGGTCATGGGGATGACGGCTCCGGTTTTCGAGGTCTCCGCGGCGGTTGCGGATCCGATGGAGCCGGTGGTCGCCGCGGCGAAGGACGCCGATTCGAAACGTTTCGCCGAAGAGGTCATGAAACTGCCCGACACCCAGCCGGAGTACGCGCAGCTCAAGGCGAAACTGAAACTCGCGCTGCGGCTGCGCAAGGCGGCGACCGCCAAACCGCGGGATACCGCCGAGGGCTTTCAGGTGATGGCGGACTACTGCAAACTGCGCAAATCGGAAGATGCTCCGGTCTACCAGCGGCTCGCCGACGCCTGGCGCGGCGACGACACCGTGGAACTCTACCGGGCGGTGGATGCCTACTGGGGGCGTCCCGCCAACGAGCGGGTCAGCCCCGCCGAGAGCAACGCCGCGATGCGCAGCGAAGGCACGTCGCATGCGCGCAGTTTCCGCCGCCGGGTCGAGACCTACTTCTGGAAGTCGCACAGCCTCCGGGTGCTGAAACTCGATTACCTGATGAAGTCGGTGACGCGCAAAGGCGGCCGCTGACGGGCGGCGGGCGTTCCCCCCGAAAAGTTGACAAATCGCGTTGTCGGCGTTATATTAAAGCATTGACAGAATCATAAACCGTAATCGGGGAACCTTGATCCGCTTCGGGTTTGCGGATCGAAGACGGTCTTCGCGCCGTCGCACCGTAAGGTAATCCGTCGGTTCGGAAGATCCCGCCGCGCGGTCCGGCACCGTCGGCGCTTCCGGGCGTTTCGGACCCTTCGCGGCGCGTGTCTCCCGTTACATAACCGATGGGGCATACGACCGAGAATGGAAGAGGCGAAACACATTTGCGTATACTCCGGATCATCGCATCCGGAACTTTCGCAGCAGATTGCCAACTACCTTGGCATCAATCTGGGCAAGGTGCATATCACGCACTTTCCCGACGGCGAGATCTTCGCGCAGTTCGAGGAGAACGTCCGCCGCGCCGACGCCTTTCTGATCCAGCCGACCTGCAACCGCCCCAACGACTATCTGATGGAGCTGCTCATCATGATCGACGCCGCCCGCCGGGCGAGCGCCGCGCGCATCACCGCCGTGCTGCCCTACTTCGGCTACGCCCGGCAGGACCGCAAGGACAAACCCCGCGTCCCCATCACCGCCAAACTGGTGGCGAACATGCTCACCGCCGCGGGCGCCGACCGGGTGCTGACCGTCGACCTTCACGCCCAGCAGATCCAGGGCTTCTTCGACATCCCGGTCGATCACCTCTACGCCCGTCCGGTGCTGGTCCCCTACCTGAAGACGCTGATCGGCGACAACGGCGTGGTCGTGGCGCCCGACTCGGGCAGCACCAAGATGGCGATGTACTACGGCGACATGCTCCAGGCGGGCTTCGCGGTGGTGACCAAGCGCCGGATCAACGCGACCACCGTGGCGTCGAACCTGCTCGTCGGCGAAGTGCGCGACCGCGTCTGCGTGATCACCGACGACCTGACCAGCACCGCCGGCACGCTCTGCGCCGCCGCGCGCATCCTGAAGGAGAACGGCGCGGCGAAGGTCTACGCGGCGGTCTCGCACTGCCTGCTGAACGACAAGGGCAAGGAAAAACTCCTCGCGACCCCCGAGATCGAGCAGCTCGTGACCACCGACGCCGTCCCGGTGCCGGACACCCTCGACGGCAGGATCAAGGTCATCAGCATCGCGCCGCTGCTCGGCGAGGCGATCAGCCGCATCCACTACGGTAAATCCATTTCGTCGCTGTTCTATCTCAAGGATTGAATCGGCGCGACGGGATGTTCAACTACGGCAACCGGAACTAACACACATAGTCAAAACGACAAGAAAGGAAATCCATGAGCAAGGAAACCCACAAGATCCAGGTGGAGGAGCGTACCGTCTTCGGCAATAACGCCTCCCGCCGCCTCCGCAACGCCGGACGGATCCCCGCCGTCATCTACGGAAACGGCAAAGCCCCGCGCGCCATCAGCGTCGACTCCGACGCGTGGTGCGCCTTCACCGCCAGCCACGCCAGCCAGATGGTCACGCTGGTCGAAGCGGGCAAGGAAGTCCCCGCGCTGATCAAGGAAGTGCAGTACAACCACCTCAAGAACTACTTCGTCCACATCGACTTTCAGGAAGTCAACCTCGACCGCGAGATCAGCGCTTCCGTGCCGCTGCACGCCCACGGCGAGTGCTACGGCGCCACCCACGGCGGCATCCTGGAGCAGGACCTCCACGAACTGCCGGTGCTGTGCCGCCCGAAGGATCTGCCCGAGAGCATCCGCGTCGACGTCACCGAACTCAAGATCGGCGACGGCCTGACCGTCGGGCAGTTGACGCTCCCCGCCGGAGTCAAGGCCGACATCGCCGACGATACGCTGGTCTTCCATGTGGTCCGCCCGCAGGAGGAAGTCGCCGCCGAGCCGACTGAAGAGGCCGCCGCGACCGAGCCCGAGGCCATCAACGAGAAGAAGACCGAGGCCCGCGCCGCCGAGAAGGAAAGCAAGGAAAAGGAGCGTAAGTAATCGTCATGGACGCTTCTTCCCGGAGCGGGGACACCGCGGTGAAACTGGTGGTCGGGCTGGGCAACCCGGGGGCGGAATACGCCTCCAGCCGCCACAACGCCGGTTTCATGGTGGTCGAGCGTCTGCTCGCATCCCTGCCCGCGGGGAGGTTCACCGAGAGCCGCACCGCGTCGAGCCGTTTCTTCACCGGGAGGTTCCGGCGGAATCCGCTGTATTTGCAGCTGCCGCAGACCTTCATGAACCTGAGCGGCGAGGCGGTCGCCTGCGCCGCGGGTCGGCTGCAGCTGGAGCCCTCCGAGATCCTGATCGTTTCGGACGACATGGATCTGCCGCTGGGTCGGCTGCGGCTGCGTCGGGGCGGTTCCGACGGCGGCCACAACGGGCTGAAGTCGGTGATCTCCGAACTGGGCAGCGCCGATTTCCGGCGGCTGCGCCTCGGGATCGGCCGTCCGGAGCGCCGGGGAGAGGTGGTCGACCATGTGTTGAGCGCGTTCACTCCGGAGGAGCGGCAGCGCTTCGACGCCGAACTCGAAGCGGCGGTCAAGGCGGTGAAACTCGTGCTGAGCGTACCGTTCAACATGGCGATGAACGAAGTCAACCGCCGGGAAGTCGACCCGGCGCCGGAAGCAGAAAATCAACAGCAAAACCAATAAAAGTCTGAGGTATTACTTTGAAAAAATACGAAGCGGTATTCATTCTGGACATCCGCAAGGCGGATGACGAGGGCGCGTCCTTCTGCAAGGAACTTTCCGAGTTCATCGAGTCGCTCGGCGGCAAGATGGAGGCGGCGATCCCGATGGGGCGCAAGCAGTTCACCTACGAGATCAACAAGCGCCGCGCGGGGCTGTACTTCGATTTCGTGTTCACCGTCGGCGCCGACAAGGTGCGCGAGATCAAGGAAAAGTACAAGCTCGACGCCCGCGTCCTGCGCAACCTCATCCTAATCTACGACCGCCCCGAGAACGCGGGTGAAGTCAAGTTGAACTTCGACTGACCGCATGCGGAAGTCGTTTGGAGACTGAACACATCGTCACCGGCACAACAGGAGGGATCGATAATGGCATCGTTGAACAAAGTGTTTTTGCTGGGCAATCTCGTCCGCGACCCCGACCTGCGCGGTCTGCCGAGCGGTCAGAGCGTCTGCGAACTGCGGATGGCGGTCAGCCGCCGTTACCGCGGCAGCAACGGTCAGGACGCCGAGGAGACCTGCTTCGTCGACGTGGTGGTCTGGGGCAACAGCGCCAAGAACTGCAAGCAGTATCTGGCCAAGGGCTCGCAGATCATGGTCGAGGGGCGGCTGCAGCTGGACCAGTGGGAGGATCGCAACGGCGGCGGCATGCGTTCGCGGCTGCGGGTGATCGCCGAGCAGGTGCAGTTCATGAACCGCCGCTCCGGCGGTGCCGAGGGCGAGGGGCGCTCCTACGACGACGGGGGCGCGGCTCCCGAACCGCGCCGCTACGGCGGCGCTCCGGCGGGCGGGCCCGGCATGCCGCCGATGCCCGAAGCCGGGGAAGGCGCCGCCGCTCCGGTGGACGACATCCCGTTTTGAGGTCACGTTTTTTTAAGCATTTCAAACCATAGTTTTTTCAGAGAGAAAGGATATAGATCCATGCAAGGACAGAAGAAGACGGGCGGACGGCGTCGCCGTACCGCGGCCAAGCCGAAGAATTGCCGTTTCTGCGAGGCGAAGGTGCGTTACATCGACTTCAAGGACGCGGAGACGCTGTCGCGCTTCCAGACCGAGAAGGGCAAGATCATGCCGCGCCGGATCACCGGCAACTGCCTCGATCACCAGAAGATGCTCGCCACCGCCGTCAAGCGCGCCCGGATCATCGCGCTGGTCTACTAATTCGATAGCGGAAGGAGGACTTAAACATGGCACAGGTTTCGTTGATTCTGCTCGACGACGTGGAAAACCTCGGTCTCGCCGGAGACGAGGTCAGCGTCGCTCCCGGCTACGCCCGGAACTATCTCCTGCCGCGCGGTCTGGCCGCCAAGGCCACGCCGGGCATATTGCGGCTGGTCGAGTCGCGCAAGGCGCAGATCGCCGCCCGCCGCGCTCAGGAACTCGCCGACGCGAAGGCGCTCGCCGAGAAACTGGCGGCGGTCGAGATCTCGATCTCCATGCAGGCGACCGAGGACAACCAGCTGTTCGGTTCGGTCACGGCGCGAATGATCGCCGACGAACTGGCGGCGCAGGGCTACTCGATCGAACACAGCCGCATCAAACTCGATCCGCCGATCAAACTGCTCGGCAGCTACGAGGTCGATGTGAAACTGCACGCCGACGTCACCGCCAAGGTCAAGGTCTGGGTGGTGCGCGGCTGAACGCCTTCCGCGGCGCGGAACGGGGGCGCGGGAGCCGGAACTTCCGCGTTCCCCGGCGGAACGCCGCGGAGGACGTTTCGTCTTTTTTGGGGATCCTTAACTGTTATTGGCGGGGGAACTGACCGCGGTGTCCGAATCTGCTAAACCGACTGACGGGGTGCTGCCCGATCGTGCCCAACCGCATGCGCTCGGCGTCGAGCGGGCGGTGCTGGGGGCGATGTTGCGCGAACCCGATTGCTGCATCGATCTGGCGGTGTCGCAATTCGGCGGTCAGGAGGTCTTTTACGCCCCCGCCAACCGGGTGATCTATTCGACGCTGGTCGAACTGCACAACACCACCCGCAATGCCGACCTCGTATCGCTGGCGCAACTGCTCCGGGAGCGCGGCAAACTCGACGGCGTCGGCGGCGAAGTCTACCTCGCCGAACTCTACGGAGCGATCGCCACCACGGTCAATCTGGAGTCGTGGTGCGCGACCCTCGTCAAATACGCGACGCTGCGGCGGATGATCGACGTCTGCTCCACGTCGCTGATGAAGTGCTACGATCCGAGTCTGGAGATCGGCAAACTCGTCGACGAGATCGAGAGCGACATCTACGCGGTCCGCCACGACGAGACCACCCACACCGTCTACGGCATCCGGGAACTCGTCGCCAAGGAGTTCGAGTCGCTGATCGACATCATGAACAACAAGGTCGAAGTCGGCATCCCGACCGGCTTCGCCGCGATCGACGAGTACACCGGCGGCTTGAAGAAGGGCGAGATGTTCGTGTTGGCGGCGCGCCCCTCCATCGGCAAGACCACGCTGGGGCTGAACGTGATCCGCAACGTGGCGCTGCATCCGACCCATCCGCGCGCCGTGGCGTTCTTCAGCTTGGAAATGACCGAACAGCAGATCGCGCGCCGACTGCTCTGCACTCAGGCGCAGGTCTCGGAGTCGGCGTTCTGGAACCACTCGTTCCTCAGCAGCGACCTCGACAAACTGGGCCGCGTGGCGACCGAGATCGAAAAGGCGCAGATCTGGATCGACCCGACCGGCGGACTTTCCATCGCCGAACTGCGCGCCAAGGCGCGGCGGCTGGTCAGTCAGCACCATGTCGAACTCATCGTGATCGACTACCTGCAGCTGATGACCGCCGACGAACGGGTCGAGAGCCGCCAGCAGGAGGTGGCGAAGATCTCCGGCGGCATCAAGAAACTCGCCAAGGATCTGAACATCCCCGTACTGGTGCTGGCGCAGCTGAACCGCGAGATCGACAAGAACTCCTCGCCGAACGCCCGGCCCAAACTCGCGCACCTGCGCGAATCCGGCGCCATCGAGCAGGATGCCGACATCGTGACCTTCCTGCACCGCAACCGCGACGACGCCAAGAACAACGCCGTGACCAGCGTCGAGGCAGAGTGGATCGTCGAAAAGAACCGTAACGGACGCACCGGCGTGGTGAAACTGTTGTTCTACCCCGCCCGGATGGAGTTTGTGCCCGCCGCGCCGGGCAGCGATCAATTCGGACCCCGTTGAGGAGCGCATGAGGTACTTCGGAATAAAACGCCAGATCGGACTGCTGCTCGTCGCCGCCGTCTGCCGCCTCGCCGCCGCCGAGGTGGGCGAGGTGCGCTTCGAGCAGTCCGGCGTCGACCGCCTGACCGAGGATCAGATGGTGCTGAACATCCGGCTCCGCCGCGGCACCGAGTACCGGCGCGAGTACCTCGACGAGGATATCAAGCGCCTTTACCGCACCGGCAACTTCGCCGACGTGGAGGCATCGGTGGACGAAATGCCCGGCGGCAAGGTGCGGGTGGTCTTCCGGCTGCGCCTCAAGCCGCGGATCAGTTCGCTGAAACTCGTCGGCAACGGCAAGTTCCCGACCCACGAACTCGCCAAGGAACTCACGCTCGCCGAAGGGGCGCTGCTCAACGACCTCGAACTGCGCAAGACGCTCAACAATCTGCGGAAGTTCTACCACGACCGCGGCTACAAGGACGCCAGCGTGACCTTCGCCCAGGTCGCGGACGGTCCCGGACGCGCGGCGCTGACCATCAAGATCACCGAAAACCTGCGCCTCAAGGTCGACGACGTGACCTTCGAGGGGACGACCCGCTTTTCGCAGTGGGATCTGCGGCACAGTCTGGCGAATCAGTTCAGTTACCTGAACTATCTGCCGTTCCTCAACGACTTTCTGAACCACGGTCTGCTCGACCGCGGCGAACTCGAACTCGACAAGGCGCGGCTCCGCGACAAGTACCACGACGCGGGGTATCTCGACTTCAAGATCGAAGAGATGACGCTCACCCCGCGCGAGAGCGACCCCGAATACGTCAACATCAACTTCAAGATCAGCGAGGGCGAACCCTATCAGGTCGGCAACCTCGCCGTCAGCGGCAACACCACCTTCGAGTCGCCGGTGCTGCTGGAGCGCGTGCGCCTCAAGACCGGCGAAACCTTTTCGCGCGCGCTGGAGGAGGCGAGCTGCCGCGCGATCTGCGCCCTCTACGACACCCTCGGCTACGCCGACGTGACCTGCCGCGCGCTGCGCTCCGAGGACGTGGAAAAACACGTCGTCAACGTGACTTTCGAGGTCTCCGAGGGGCGCAAGTACCACGTCCGCGACGTGCTGATCGTCGGCAACACCGACACCAAGGACAAGGTGATCCGCCGCGAACTCGCGATCCAGCCCGGCGATCCCGTGGACCGCAACCGCATCGACATCAGCCGCCAGCGGCTGATGGGCATGGGCTACTTCCAGAAGGTCGAGGCGACCAGCGTCAACGCCGACGCCGTGGACGAAAAGGATGTCCGCATCACCGTCGAGGAGAAGCCTACCCGCTACAACCTGCGCATCGGCGCCGGGGCGAGCGACGTGAACAGCGTCTTCGGCATGGCGGAGATCTCGACCGAGAACTTCGACATCGCCAACCCGAAAAACTGGTTCTACGGCGGCGGTCAGCGGCTGCGGCTGCGCGGCTTCTACGGCGTCGAGAACGCGGGCTTCAACGTCGACTTCGTCGAGCCGTGGCTCTTCGACCTGCCGCTGCGCTTCGAGCTTTCGGGCTTCATGAACCTCGTCGAGTACGACAACTGGGACGAGTGGCACGTCGGCGGGCGCACCTCGCTGCAGAAAAAGATCTTCGACGACTTCACCACCGTCGCCGTCGGCTACAAGTTCGAGGTGGTGCGCGTGACCCATGTCGCCAGTTCGCTCAAGGATTACTTCGACCGCGAGGGACTTTCGGGGACCTTCACCGTCAGCCAGCCGTCGATCATGCTCGTCCGCGACACCCGCGACAGCCTGACCAATCCGACCGAGGGCTACAACATCAACCTCTTCGGCTCGATCACGCCGAAGGTGCTCGGCTCGTCGCGCGACTACTACCGCCTGGAGGCTAAGGGCAGTTACTACTACAGCTTCTTCGACAAGGCGATCGTCGCGATGGTCGGCGCCAAGATCGGCACCGTCGCCACCTTCCAGAACAACAACGACGTGCCGGTCTTCGAGCGCTACTTCCTCGGCGGCGGCGATTCGCTGCGCGGCTTCGAGTACCGCACCGTGGCGCCCACCTACCGCGGCAAGCCGATCGGCGGCCAGTCGATGCTGCTCGTCACCACCGAGGTCAGCCATCCGATCTGGGGACCGCTGCGCGGTGCGGCGTTCCTCGACGTCGGCGGGGTGTGGGCGAATTCGTACAGCATGAACTTCGCGTCGATCAACATGGGCGCCGGTTACGGTTTCCGGCTGCAGTTGCCGTGGCTCAACATCCCGATCCGGCTGGATCTGGCGTATCCGGTGCTGAACAACACCGAGGAGCGGAGCCGTTTCCGCATCCACTTCAACGTGGGGTTCACGTTCTGATGGGCGGGGGCGACACGATCCGGACCGCCCGCGGGGAGTTCGGCTGCGACGCGGAGTCGCTGCTGCGGATCCTGCGGATATTGCGTGCTCCCGGCGGCTGTCCGTGGGACCGGGCGCAGACCCGGCGGACGCTCACGCGGTCGCTGGCGGGCGAGTGCGCCGAGGTCATCGACGCCATCGAAGCCGACGCCCCCGCGGAGATCTGCGAGGAACTGGGCGACCTGCTGATGAACGCGCTCTTTCAGGTGGTGATCGCCGAGGAGAAACACGAGTTCACGATGCGGGACGTCTGGCGCGCCATCAACGAAAAGATGGTGCGCCGCCACGCCCACATCTTCGGGGACGAACGCGCGGAGACCCCGGAGGAGGTGGCGGCGCTTTGGGCGAAGATCAAGGCGCGCGAACACGCCGGGGAGGCGCGACCCGCGTCGGTGCTGGACAAGGTGCCGCATGCGCTGTCGGCGCTGACGCGCTCCGCGGAACTGCAGAAGCAGGCGGCGAAGGTCGGCTTCGACTGGCCGGACGCCGCGGGCGCGGCGGCGAAGGTGCGCGAGGAGGCGCGCGAACTCGAGGAGGCGCTCGCGTCGGGCGACGAGGCGCACATCGACGAGGAACTGGGCGATCTGATCTTCGCCGCGGTGAATCTCGCGCGGCTGCGTCGCCGCGCCACCGCCGAGGAGTTGACCCGCGCGGCGGCGCGCAAGTTCGAGGCGCGTTTCCGCGAGGTCGAGAGACAGGTCGCCGCGTCGGGCAGGCCGTGGGAGGAGTTCACGCCGGAGGAACTCGACGGCTTCTGGAACGCGGCGAAGCGGCGGGAACTCCCGCCGCGGGAGTGTTGACGATGGTTGATCGCGTTCCCCGTCGCGGGAACGCCGAGTTCATAACGTGGAGCAGTCTATCATGCGTAGAGAGTTTTTGCCGTTCACCCGACCCAACGTCACCGCCGAGGACATCGAGGCGGTCACCGCGGTATTGAAGTCGGGCTGGATCACCAACGGACCGGTCAACGCCGAGTTCGAGTCCGCTGTGGCGGAGTACACCGGCGCCGAGCACGCGGTGGCGCTTGCCAGTGCGACCGCCGCGATGCATCTGGTGCTGAAAGTCCTGAAGATCGGCCCCGGCGACGAGGTGATAACCCCGTCGATGACGTGGGTCTCGATCGCCAATATGGTCGAACTCGCCGGGGCGAAGTGCGTCCTCGTCGACGTCGACAAGGATACGCTGCTCGTCAGCCCCGAGGCGATCAAGGCGGCGATCACGCCGCGCACCAAACTGATCGTGCCGGTGCACTTCGCCGGAGCGGCGCTCGATCTGGACGGCATCTACGCCGCCGCCGGGGACATCCCGGTGGTCGAGGACGCCGCCCACGCGCTCGGCACCTTCTACAAGGGGCGGCACGTCGGCGGCAAACGCAACGCGATCTACAGTTTCCACGCGATCAAGAACGTCACCTGCGGCGAGGGCGGGATGTTCGTCACCGGCTCGAAGGAACTCGCCGACGCGGTCCGCCGCTGGAAGTTCCACGGGATCGGCATGGACGCCTTCGACCGCCAGAACCGCGGCCGGTCGCCGCAGGCCGAGGTGCTGGAGCCGGGCTTCAAGTACAACTTGACCGACATCTGCGCCGCGCTGGGGCTGAGCCAGCTGCGTCGCCTCCGGCAGATCAATTCGCGCCGCCGCGAACTGGCGATGCTCTACCGCGAACTGCTGGCGGGCGTCCCGGAACTCGCCCCGCTCGCCGATCCCGCCGGGTACGACTTCGTCCACGCGTGGCATCTGTTCGTGGTGCGGGTCGTGAGCGACCGGATCTCCCGCGACGCGTTCATGGCGAAACTCAAGGAAAAGAACATCGGCAGCGGTCTGCACTTCCGCTGCGTCCACTCGCAGAAGTATTACCGCGACACCTACCGGATCGCCCCCGGCACGTTGCCCAACACCGAATACAACAGCGAACGCATCTGCTCGCTGCCGCTCTTCCCCGACATGACCCCCGACGACGTGCGCGACGTGGTCGCCGCCGCCAAAGAGGTGTTCGCGGGGAAGTGACGATCCCGTCCGCTTGAGTGGCGTCATGTACGATCCCGCCGAAAGAACCAATCCGCTGCGGAGCCAGGAGTTTTTCTTCTGGCTCTGCGCGTTGGTCGCGCTCGTATCGCTGCTCGGTCGCGCGTCGTTCTTCGGCTCCGAACCGGTCGTTGCCGAGGCCGCGCGCGAGGCGGCGGAGTTCGGGCGCTGGTGGCCGCTCTGCGTGAACTTCCGGCCGTTCCCCGGACTGTCCCCCGTGGAGGTCTGGAGCGTCGCCGCGATGTCGTTCTTCGGCGGCATCACCGAGTTTTCCGGCCGTCTGCCCTCGGCGCTCGCGGCGCTGGCGCTGCTCTGCGGCTGCCGGGTGCTGGCGGGGGCGCTCTTCGACCGGGGGACCGCACTGCTGACCTCGTGGCTGACTCTGGGGTGCTGCGGCGTCATCTACTTGGGACGCAACTCCGGATCCGGGATCCTGTCCGCGGCGCTGCTGGTCTGGATGGCGGTGCTCCGCTGTCGGGAGCCGGAGCGGCGGCGCTTCTGGAACACGCTGGCATCGGGCGCGCTGCTCATCCTCGGCGTTGCGGATCGCGGCTGGGGGTTCCTGCTGCTCGCCGCGGCGCTGCTGCTGCCGTGGCAGGGGGGGCGTCGGCCGCTCCGCCGGTCGTGGCGCGGCGCGGCGGCGTGGGCGGTGACGCTGGCGGCGCTGTATGCGGTCCGGCGGGGGCTTTACGGCGACCCCGCGCTCCAACTCCGGGCGCTCGCGGCGGAGTACTGCCGCGACGGAGTCGTGCCCGCGCTGCGGCGGATCGCGCTCCGGTGGTGGGAACTGCGGAGCGACCCGCTTTACGCCGGGTTCTACAACCTGCCGCGGGTGATTCTGCCGTGGTCGCTCATCGCGCTGGGGGCGCTGGTCGGCGCCGTGGTGCGTTTCCGCGAACTGCCCCGCGCGGTCAAAACGCTGCTCGCCGGGGCGGCGCTCGGTTTCGTCGCGCTGACGCTGCTGCCGGGCGCGACGTGGCCCGACTACCTGACGCTCGTCCCCTATCTCGCGACCGCCGGCGCCGAAGAACTGCTCCGCGCCGGCGACGCGCGCGAACACCGCTGGAGCGTGGCGGCCACCCGCGGCGCGATCGTGCTGCTGGCGGCGCTGGGCGCGGTGTCGCCGGTCGCGCTGCCGATGTGGAAACAGCTGCTGAACTTCGAACTGCCGGTGGTCTTTCTGGCGGCGTGTCCGCTCTTCGGCGCGCTGGTGCTGTTCATCATGCTGCTCGACAGCCATCCGACCCGGCCGCTGCCGCGGCTCACCGGACTGCCCGACGCGCTGGCGTCGACGATCCTCGGCGGCACACTGCTCACGATCTGCCTGATCTCGTTCCTCATCCCGTCCCTGCGCGAACTCCGCGCGGAAAAACCGTTTCTGCTCCATCTCAAGAGCGACATCGCCGGCTTCGAGCCGCCGTCGGTCGTCTACATCGGCGGCGACTCCTCCGCCGCGGTGGTGCTCTTCTACACCCGGATGCCCGGCGCCGTCACCGTCATCCCCGGAGGCGGTCCCACCGCCGAAAACGGCGTCGCCCGCTTCCGGGAACTCGTCGCCGGACGCCCCGGGGCGCGCTTCGCGGTCATCACCCGCTGCCGCCCCAAACGCGAACTCGAGATCCTGCGGCGCTGCGTCGAGGCGAGCGGCATCAAGCTCGACCTCGACCGCCCCGACCGCATCGAAGACCGCCCCCCCGGGTACGGCGACAGCGACCGCCGACAGGCGTGCTGGCTGGTCACGTCGCCGCTCGACGGCGGAAAAAGCAACCGTGTGAAACCACTCCAAGAAAAAGGAATTCGATAAATGGAAAAGTCTAAATATCAGGTCGATTTCGTATCGGTGGTCGTCCCCGTCTACAACGAGGAGGGGTGCCTCGCCGAACTCATTGAGCGCACCGTCAAGACCATGGACGGCTGCGGCAAAAAGTACGAGTTCATTCTGGTCGACGACGGCAGTTCCGACCGCTCCGCCGAGATGATCCGCGAGGCCGCCGAAAAATACTCCGGCCGCGTCGTCGGGTGCATCCTCAACCGCAACTACGGGCAGCACTCCGCGATCATGGCGGGCTTCTCCATCGTGCGCGGCGACCTCGTGATCACCCTCGACGCCGACCTCCAGAATCCCCCCGAGGAGATACCCCGCCTCATCGCCGCCGCCGAGGAGGGCAACGACGTCGTCGGCACCATCCGCCAGAACCGGCAGGACACGTTGTTCCGCCGTTACGCCAGCAAGGTGGTCAACTGCGCCGCCCGCGCCGCCACCGGCGTCTGCATGTCCGACTACGGGTGCATGCTGCGCGCCTACCGCCGCTTCGTGGTCGAGGCGATGCTCAAGTGCAACGAGCGCAGCACCTTCATCCCCGTGCTCGGCAACAGTTTCGCGCGCAACACCTGCGAGATCCCCGTCGGTCACGCCGAGCGCGCGGTGGGCGAATCCAAGTATTCGCTCTGGAAACTCATCAATCTGCAGTTCAATCTGCTGACCTGCATGACCACCATTCCGCTGCGGATGCTGACCTACTTCGGCATCGTCTCGGCGTTGGGCGGCTTTCTGCTGAGTCTGTACATCATCATCCGGCGGATCATCGGCGGCGACGAGTGGTCGAATTTCGGCAACTTCACCTTGTTCGCGGTGATGTTCATCTTCCTCGGGATCCAGATGATCGGCATCGGCGTCATCGGCGAGTACATCGGGCGGATCTACACCGACGTCCGGGCGCGGCCGCGCTACTTCATTGAGGAGATCCTCGGGCGCGACGACGGCGAGGCCGACAAGTGAAGATCGTCGCCGACGACAGGATACCCTTTCTCAAAGGCGTGTTCGAACCGTTTGCCGAGGTGGTCTACCTCAAGGGTGCGGCGATAACTCCCGCCGATGTCGCCGACGCCGACGCCCTGATCGTGCGTACCCGCACCAAATGCGGAGCGGCGCTTTTGCGCGGAAGCCGCGTCGGATTCGTCGCCACCGCCACCATCGGCTACGACCACATCAACGCCGACGAACTCGCCGCGCTCGGCATCAAGTGGCGGAGCGCCCCCGGATGCAACGCCGCCAGCGTCGCCCAATATCTGGCGGCGGTGCTGACCGGCTTCGGCGTGCCGCTTGCCGGGCGGACGCTCGGCGTGGTCGGCGTCGGCAACGTCGGCCGTCTCGCCGTCAAGGTCGGCGAAGCGCTCGGGATGCGCGTGCTGCGCAACGACCCGCCCCGCGCCGAAGCCGAAGGCGCGGCGGGATTCGTCCCGCTCGACCGGATCGCCGCCGAAGCGGATTTCGTGACGCTCCACGTCCCCAAAGTCGCGGCGGGGGAGCATCCCACGGTCGGCTTGCTCGACGAGCGCTTCTTCGCCTCCGCCAAGGCGGGAGTGTGCCTCGTCAACGCCGCCCGCGGCGAAGCGGTGCGCGGCGAAGCGCTCAAGGCGGCGCTCCGCTCGGGCAAGGTCGCCCACGCCGCCGTCGACGTCTGGGAAAACGAGCCGGAGATCGACCGCGAACTCCTGTCGCTCTGCGACTTCGGCACCCCGCACATCGCCGGATACTCCACCGACGGCAAGGCGAACGGCACCACCGCCGCCGTCCGCGCGGTGGCGAAGTTCTTCGGCATCGCCGCGCTGGAGGAGTTCCGCGCCGTGCCGCCGCCGCCCGCCAACGCGGCGGAGATCGCCGCGGACGGCTCCGCTCCCGTCGAACGGGAACTGCACCGGATCGTCTGCCACACTTTCGATCTGCACCGGGCCGCCGAAGACCTGAAACGCGACCCCGCCGCCTTCGAGCTGCTGCGCGGCGCCGCCCCGCTCCGCCGCGAGCCCTTCGCCTACCGCGTCTCGGGCGGCTCGGCGGAGCTGCGGAACAAACTCGGCGCGCTGGGATTCAAATTGCTCTGAAACGATCACCACCTCTTTTTTCATAAGGAGTTTGCTTTCATCATGGCTTACGTTTTCGGTCCCATCGCCTCGCGGCGGCTCGGGATCTCGCTCGGCGTCGACCTCGTACCCCCCAAGACCTGCCCGCTCGACTGCGTGTACTGCGAGGCGGGCAAGACCACCTGCCTCACCGCCGAACGCCGCGAGTGCGTCCCCGTGGACGAGGTGCTGCGCGAACTCGACGCGGTGCTCGCCAAGCACCCGAAACTCGACTTCGTGACCTTCTCCGGCTCCGGCGAGCCGACCTTGAACTCCCGCATCGGCGACGTCGTGCGCTTCGTGAAGGCCAAGTACCCGGAGTATCCGATCTGCCTGCTCACCAACGCGATGCTCTTCGGCGACGAAACGCTGCTCCGCGACATCGCCGACGTCGACCTCGTGGTCCCCTCGCTCGACGGATCCAACGCCGAGGAGTTCATCCGGATCAACCGCCCGGTCGCGGACTTCGACTTCGACCGCTTCGTCGCCGACCTCACGCGGTTCACTCACCGCACCCGCAGCCGCGTCGATCTCGAACTCTTCATCGTCCCCGGCGTGAACGACAGCGACGCTTCGATTGCCCGCTTCGTGAAACTGATCCGCGCCATGCGCCTCGATCTCGTCCAGCTGAACACCCTCGACCGCCCCGGCGTCGAGGACTTCGTCACCCCCTCCACCCCGGAGAACACCCACCGTTTCATCGCCGCGCTGGCGCCTTTCGTACCGGTCGAGGCGGTCGGTGTCTTCCGCTACCGCGCCCCGCAGCCGGGGCGGGTCTTCTCCGCCAGCGAGGCGCAGCGGCGCATCCTCGAACTCATCCGCCGCCGCCCCGCCACGCTCCCCGACCTCGCGCTGGCGCTCCAGCAGCCCGAAGCCGAGGTGGGCAAACTGCTCGACGGACTCTTCGCCGCGGGCAAGGTCGGCATCCAGAAACAGCAGCGGGGGAACTTCTACCTGCCGTCGCCGGAAGAAACGGAGTAGACCGCCATGACCGCGACCGCGTTTTTTCTGATCCTGCTTTCCGCCGGGCTTCACGCCTCGTGGAATCTGATCGCCAAGAAGGAGCGCATGACCCTCGCCTTTTACGCGATACTCTGCACCATCGGCGCGGTGTGGAGTTCGTTCGTGCGCCTCGTCACGCCGCTGAGTTTCTTCGCCATGCCCGCCGACTTCCACATCGCGCTCGGCGGGACGCTTCTGGGCGAACTCTGCTACGGCTGCGGCATCGTCCTCGCCTACCGGGTGCTCGGCATGTCCACCGCGTACCCGATGATGCGCTCGCTGCCGCTGCTGTTCATCGCCGGGATCACCACCGCCTGCGGCATGGGCAAGCCGCTTACATCCGGTGCGATCGCCGGCATGGCGGTGGTCTTCGTCGGGTGCCTGATGATGCCGCTCCGGAAATTTTCGGACTTCAAGATATCCAACTACATGAACCGCAGCATGCTGTATATCATCCTCGTCGCCTGCGGCACCACGCTCTACACCATCTTCGACAGCCGGACTCAGCAGGTGATGCGCGACGCGTTTCCCGAGGTGTCCAAACCGATGGTCTCGCTGACCTACTACTCGTTCCGCGCCGTCACTCTGGCGTCGATGTTCTGGATCATCGTGCTCTGCCGCCGCCGGACCCGCGAGGAGGCGCTGGAGATCTGGCGGAAGCGCTCGTGGATGCCGCTCCTCGCCGGGGTGTGCTCGTCGATGACCTATCTGTCGGTGCTGCTGGCGATGAACTTCGTGACCAACGTCTCCTATGTGCCCGCGTTCCGCCAGCTCGGACTGCTGATCGGCATGCTCGAGGGGATCCTCATCCTCAAGGAGAAGTGCACCGCCACCAAGGTCGTCGGGATCACCTTGATCCTCGGCGGGCTCGTGATGATCGTCCTCTGATCGGGGGACGACAATTTTTCAGTCCGGTCTAATTCGCACTCAACCCCATGAAGAGCTGGGATTTAGGCGGTTTGTTTCCCGCGAATCCCAGGCGGCGGGCCGTTCATCATGTCGCCGACAGTTCGTTTAAACTAACTTTTTGCAATGCGATATCGCTTTGCCCCGCCTCAAAAAAGACGCTTCGACGCCAAGATAGATAAAAAAATATTAAAAGTTTTCTTGATAAGTTTACCAACCGTGTATATATTATGGAAAAGCACGGGTCAATAGTGCCCGGCTGGCGGGGAAACAGCGATCATGGGTGAGTTGAAACTGCAGAAAATGCCGTCGGTGCGCCGACTGCCCACCTATCTGCACAAACTGATGGAGATGCGGAAGTCCGGTCAGGACATCGTCGCCACTCCCGAACTCGCCCGTTACATGCAGTGCAGCGAGATCGCCGTCCGCAAGGATCTGGCGATCACCGGCGCGGTCGGTCAGCCCGGCGTCGGCTACCGGATCAAGGACGTGATCGAAGCGATCCGCTCCTACCTGCACTGGGATAAGGAGTGCGAGGCGGTGCTGGTCGGCGCCGGTTCGCTCGGCGCGGCGCTGATGGGCTACGACGGCTTCGAGGAATACGGGCTCAAGATCCTCGCCGCGTTCGACGCCGATCCCGCGAAGATCGGCGGCAACGTGCACGGCCGTCAGGTGTTCGACATCGCGCGGCTGCCCGAGTTGTGCCGCAAACTGCAGGTCACGCTCGGGATCATCTGCGTACCGTCGCGGCACGCGCAGCAGGTGGCGGATCTGATGGTGGAGGGGGGCATCCGCGGCATCTGGAACTTCGCCAACGTGCGGCTGCGGGTCCCCGACGACGTGGTGGTGCAGCGCGAAGTGATCGCGGGGGGGCTCGCCGAGTTGTCGGTCAAACTCCGGCGTCACGGCGGCGCGGAGTGAGTGGTGGCGATCGCAGGCGGCGACGCTCTGCGAACGATGTTTTTTAATGAGGACTGTTTTTCGTCCCAATAACAAAAGGTGGAAGAATATGTGTTGCAACAAATTGTCGGAAGGGGCGGCGGCCAAGTTCGCCGAACTCGACGCGTTCATCGGCAGTCTGAACGTCGACCGCGATGACGAACGCCGCCGCGGGCGGCTGATCCAGGTGCTCCATCGGGCGCAGGAGATCTTCGGATACCTGCCGCGCGAGGTGCAGATCCACGTGGCGAACAAACTCTACCTCTCCGAGGCGCAGGTCTCCGGGGTCGTGAGTTTCTACAACTACTTCACCACCGAGCCGAAAGGCAAGTACAAGATCGACGTCTGCCTCGGCACCGCCTGCTACGTCAAGGGCTCCGAGAAGGTGCTCGCCGAGATCGAGCGGGTGCTCGGGGTCAAGGCGGACACCAATCCGACTCCGGACGGGTTGTTCTCCATTTCGGCGCTGCGTTGCGTCGGCGCCTGCGGTCTGGCGCCGGTGATGATGGTCAACGGCAAGGTTTACGGCAAGGTCACGCCCGCCAAGGCGGTCGAGATCATCAAAAAGTATAAGGAGCTCGGCTGATCGTGAACATGATCACTTCCAGAGAATCGTTGGTGGCGGCATACAACGCCGCGAAGGGGGAACTCGCGCTGCGCTGTACGGATCAGCACGACATCAACTCCGCGAAGAAGGACATCCTCTGCTGCGGAGGTACGGGGTGCCACGCCTCGAATTCGCAGGAACTGATGGAAAACCTGCGTAAGTATATCAAGGAAAACGGCCTTGAAAACGACGTCCGGGTGATCCAGACCGGCTGCTTCGGGTTCTGCGCCCAGGGGCCGATCGTCAAGATCATGCCCGACAACGTCTTCTACGTGCAGGTCACGCCCGACGACGCCAAGGAGATCGTCGAGAGCCACATCGTGGGCAAGAAACTCGTCGAGCGTCTGCTCTACGTCGAGCCGCTGCTCAAGGAGCGCATCCACGACTACGCGAAGATGTCGTTCTACGCCAAGCAGCAGCGCATCTCGCTGCGCAACTGCGGTCTGATCGACCCCGAGCGCATCGAGGAGTACATCGCCGCCGAAGGTTATCAGGCGCTGGCGAAGTGCCTCTTCGATATGACCCCCGAAAAGGTCGTGACCGAAGTCCTGAACTCCGGCATCTGCGGCCGCGGCGGCGCGGGCTTCCCGACCGGGCTCAAGTGGAAGATCGCCGCTGGCGTCAAGACGGATGAAAAATACATCGTCTGCAACGCCGACGAGGGCGACCCCGGCGCGTTCATGGACCGCTCCATCATGGAGGGCGACCCGAACTCGATCATCGAAGCCATGTCGATCGGCGCCTACGCGATCGGCGCGCAGCGCGGTCTGGTCTACATCCGCGCGGAGTATCCGCTGGCGGTCAGCCGGCTGCGGATCGCGATCGATCAGGCGCGCAAGTGCGGACTTCTGGGCGAGAACATCCTCGGCACCGGATTTTCGTTCGACATCGACATCAAACTCGGCGCCGGCGCCTTCGTCTGCGGCGAGGAGACCGCGCTCATCCACTCGATGGAAGGCCAGCGCGGCGAACCCACCACCAAACCGCCGTTCCCGGCGAACATCGGCGGCGGCTACTGGGGCTGCTCGACCAACGTCAACAACGTCGAGACCTACGCTTCGATCCCGATGATCATCCGCAACGGGGCGTCGTGGTACAACAAGATCGGCAACTGGAAGGCCGAGTGGGACGAGAACGGCAACTTCAAGCGCACCATCAGCGGCAGCGCCGGGACCAAGGTCTTCGCGCTGGCGGGCCAGATCAACAACGTCGGCCTCGTCGAAGTGCCGATGGGCACGACCCTGCGCGAGATCATCTTCGAGATCGGCGGCGGCGTCTCCGGCGGGCGCGAGTTCAAGGCGGTCCAGACCGGCGGACCCTCCGGCGGCTGCATCACCAAGGAGAACCTCGACACCCCGATCGACTACGGCAATCTGGCGAAGATCGGTTCGATCATGGGTTCGGGCGGTATGATCGTGCTCTCCGACAAGGACTGCATGCCCGCGATGGCGAAGTTCTATCTGGACTTCACCCGCGACGAATCCTGCGGCAAGTGCACGCCGTGCCGCGTCGGCACCCGGCGGATGCTCGAAATGCTGGAGAAGATCTGCGACGGCACCGGCACCGAGGAGATGCTCGACGAGCTGGAATCGCTCGCCAAGACGATCACCGACACCGCGCTCTGCGGCCTCGGTCAGACGGCTCCGAACCCGATCCTCAGCACGCTGCGCTACTTCCGCGACGAGTACATCGCCCACGTCCGCGACAAGAAGTGCCCCGCGGGGACCTGCCCGAAACTCTACACGCTGACCATCACCGACGCATGTATCGGCTGCACCAAGTGCAAGCGCAACTGCCCGGTCGGCGCCATCGCCGGCGAGATCAAGCAGAAGCACGTCATCGATCCCGCCAAGTGCATCAAGTGCGGCGCCTGCATCGACGGCTGCCCGAAGAAAGCGATTGTCAAAGGATGAGTTTTAAAGATGAGCAACGTTAATCTTACTATCAACGGCAAAGCGGTGTCCGTTCCGGCTGGCTCCACCATCCTCGACGCCGCCAAGAAACTGAACATCAACATCCCGACGCTCTGCTACTGCGACAAACTCGGCTGCGGGGTGTCGAACCATCCGGCGAGCTGCCGCGTCTGCGTGGTCGAGGTCGAAAAGCGCCGCAACCTCGCTCCGGCGTGCGCGACTCCGGTGATGGAGGGCATGGTCGTCCACACCAACAGCCAGCGGGCGCTGAACGCCCGCCGGACGGTGCTGGAACTGATCCTCAGCGACCACCCGCAGAAGTGCCTGACCTGCGCCAAGAACCAGGACTGCGAACTGCAGCAGCTCACCGCCGAGTTCGGGATCCGCGAGATCGCGTACTCCGGGGTGCGCAACAAGTTCAAGGTGGACGACTCCAGCGAGGCGATCATGCGCGATCTTTCCAAGTGCATCATGTGCCGCCGCTGCGAGACCGTCTGCAACAAGGTGCAGACCGTCGGCGCGCTGACCGGTTACGGCCGCGGCTTCAAGGCCAAGGTCGGCACCGCGAGCCTGATCCCGCTGGCGGACTCGAACTGCACCTTCTGCGGTCAGTGCGTGAACGTCTGCCCGGTGGGCGCCATCACCGGCATCAGTTACGTCAAGAAGGTCTGGGCGGCGATCAACGATCCCGGCAAGACGGTGATCGTGCAGACGGCTCCGGCGGTCCGCGTGGCGGTCGGTCAGGAGTTCGGTTTCACTCCGGGCGTTCCCGTGACGGGCAAACTCGTCGCCGGGCTGCGCGCGCTGGGCTTCGACAAGGTCTTCGACACCGACTTCTCCGCCGACCTGACCATCATGGAAGAGGGTCACGAACTCGTCGAGCGGGTCAAGTCGGGCAAGGATCTGCCGATCCTCACCAGCTGCTGCCCCGGCTGGATCAACTTCATCGAACACAACTTCCCGGATCTGCTGAACATCCCGTCGAGCTGCAAGTCGCCGCAGCAGATGTTCGGCGCGGTCGCCAAGAGTTACTACGCCGAGAAGATCGGCGTGAAGCCCGAGGATCTGATCGTCGTCTCCGTGATGCCCTGTCAGGCGAAGAAGTACGAGGCGGCGCGTCCCGAGTTCGCCCCGAACGGCGTCCGCGACGTGGACTATGTGGTCACGACCCGCGAACTCTGCCGGATGTTCCGCGAGGCGGGCGTCAACCTCGCCAACCTTGACGACGACGAATACGACAGCCCGCTCGGCGAATCCACCGGCGCGGGCGTGATCTTCGGCGTGACGGGCGGCGTGCTCGAAGCCGCGCTCCGCAGCGCCTACTTCATGCTCAACGGCAAGAACCTCGAAGGCGACGCGATCAACTTCCGCGCCGTCCGCGGGCTCGACGGCATCAAGGAGGCCAAGGTCGAAGTCGCTCCCGGCGTCACGCTGAACGTCGCGGTCTGCTCCGGACTGGGCAACGCCCGCAAGGTGCTCGACATGGTCCGCAAGGATCGCAGCCGCTTCCAGGCGGTCGAGATCATGGCGTGCCCCGGCGGCTGCATCAACGGCGGCGGCCAGCCGTTTCTCCACGGTCACGCCGATCTCTTGGAGCAGCGCATGAAGGGCCTCTACACCGAGGACGAGAAGAAGACGCTGCGCATGTCGCACGAAAACCCGGACATCAAGAAACTCTACGACGAGTATCTGGGCACTCCGGGCAGCGAGAAGGCGCACCATCTGCTGCACACGGTCTATCACGAGAAGTGATCGTCCGGAACGCGTAAAATCCGGCGGCTCAATTTGAATTGACGCCGCCGGAGTGTTATATTATATGACACGTCAACTCCGAAACACCGAAAGGGGGTGAACAAGTCATGGATACCGAAGTCCGCGTCAAAAAGGGCGAGATCATCGACCGTGCCCTCCGCCGGTTGAAGAAGAAACTCGACAAGGAAGGCACGCTCAAGGAGCTGCGCAACCGTCGGCACTACGAAAAGCCGAGCGAAGTCAAGCGCCGCGAAGCCAAGATGCACCGCCACTAAGTCCTTGTTTCCGGTGTGAACGAACGACCGCGTCCCGATTCGGGTGCGCGGTCGTTTTTTTTGCCGGGGAGGGGATTGAAAGCGGCGGCTTCGGCGTGTATTTTACACTCCGGGAACAACATCAACATCGGGAGACGGATCTTTGAGTACGGAACAATACCGGCTGCTGGATTCCGGCAACTTTTCCAAACTGGAGCAGGTGGGCCCTTACCGGCTGGTGCGTCCGGCGCTGAACGCGGCGTGGGCGCCGTCGCTGGGCGCGGAGGAGTGGCGGCGCGCCGACGCGACCTTCACGCGCAACAGTTCGGGCGGGGGCAAGTGGAGTTTCCGCACCGCGCTGCCGGAGGAGTGGGTCGCGGAGTACGGCGGACTGCGGATGCTGGTCAGGCCGACGAACTTCGGGCATCTCGGCTTTTTCGCGGAGCAGTTCGTGAACTGGGAGCGTTTTCAGCGCTTCGGCGGAGCGCACGCGGAGGCGTTGAACCTCTTCGCCTACTCCGGTCTGGGGTCGCTGGCGCTGGCGCGGGGCGGGGCGCGGGTCTGCCACCTCGACGCGGCGCGGGGGATGATCGAATGGGGCAAGGGCAATCAGGCGCTGAATCCGGATATCCCGCCCAAGGTGCGCTGGATCGTGGACGACGTGATGAAGTTCGCGCGGCGCGAGGTGCGCCGGGGGGCGAGTTACGACCTGATCGCGCTGGATCCGCCCTCCTTCGGGCGCGGGAGTTCGGGGCAGGTGTGGAAGGTCGAGGACGACCTGCCGAAACTTTTGGAACTGTGCCGCGAACTGCGCGCTCCCGGGCGGCCGTTCGAACTGGTGCTGAGCTGTCATTCGCCGGGGTTTTCGTGTCTGGTGCTGGAGCGGATCGTCACGCAGGTCTTCGGTCCCGGCGAGTTCGAGTCGGGCGAGATGTTCATTCCGGAGAGCACCGGGCGGCGGCTCCCCGCGGGGGTGTCGGTGATCTATCGGAGCCGCTGACGCAGCGAAAAAACGCCGCCGTTGCGCCAAAGTCCATAAAAATTGTTCATCCCGCCATATTATTTTGCCGCGGCGGGGGTTATATTACAAGCGCTTAAGGAGAGACAATAGATCATGTACGGTCGGATAAAACGCTTTTGGGCATTGCCGTTGGCACTGTGTTCGGCGGCGGGGATGGCGGGCGGCGAAGCGCCGACGCGGACCCCGGCTTCGGAGCCGCCGCCGGTATTGGGTCGCTTCCCCGCCGCCACCGCGGCGGAGTGGTACTCCAACGCCCGTCCGCGGGTGCTCGAATTTCTGGCGGAGAACCAGTACGGTTTCATCCCGCCGCGCCCCGAAACGGTGCGCTTCGAGCAGATCGGCCGCCGCCGCACCCTGTGCGACGGCCTGGTGCATCGGCGCACCTATCGGGTGACGCTGGAACACCGGGGGCGCACGTTCGGTTTTCAGGCGGCGGTGTACTCGCCGGCGCAAACTCCGGTCCGGGCGGCGGTGGCGTCGCTGAACTTCTATACGCTCGACCGCATCGACCACGAGCCGGAGCGCTACCCGATCGCGCTGCTCGCGGCGGAGGGGATCAAACTGGCGACGATCAGCCACAACGACCTCTTCCTCGACAAGCCGACCCCCGAGGCGCGCAAGAACAGCGTTTACTCGCTCTACGGCGAGGTCTCCGGGCGCGACCGCAAACTCACGGCGATCTCGGCGTGGGCGTTCGGCTACCAGCTGCTGTACGATCTGCTGCGGACTCCGCAGGAACGGTTCGCCGGTCCCATCTGGGCGCAGGGACACTCGCGCCTCGGCAAGACCGCGCTGTGGGCGGTCGCCAACGATCCGCGCTTCGCGGGGGTGGTGAGCAACCAGTCCGGCTGCGGCGGAGCGGCGCTCTACCGCGACAAGGGCGGCGAAGACATCGACCGCATCCTCACGCGCTTCCCCTACTGGTTCGTCCCGGCGCTGGATCAGTACCGCCGTCACGAGGATCTGCTGCCTTGGGATCAGCACTGGCTGCTGGCGGCGATCGCGCCGCGCCCGCTGCTGGTCACGAGCGCGACCGAGGATGCGTGGGCGTGTCCCGAAAACGAGTTCCGCGCCGCCCGACTCGCGGGCGAGGTCTACCGGCTCTTCGGAGTGCCGGGGATCGCCGCCGACGCGAAGTTCCCCGCGCCGGATTCCCCGCTCTTCACGCCGGCGGTCGGCTACTATGTGCGGACCGGACGGCATACGGTGCTCCGCGAAGACTGGCGGCACATCGTCGCGTTCATGAAACTCAACGGAATGGCTTCCCAAAAATAAATGACAGGTGAAAAGATGAAGGAATTGAGACTGGCGATCATCGGTTGTTTCGGCCGCGGCCGAGTGGCGGACAACGCTCACGATCCCGAACACGGCGTCCGGATCGTCGCCGGCGCCGACAAGTACCCGGACGCGCTGGAGGTCTTCAAGGCCCGCTACCGCGAAAAGTTCGACTTCGAGCCGAACTGCTACCTCGACTACCGCGAGATGATCGAAAAGGAGAAACCGGACGGGGTCTTCATCACCTCGCCGGACTTCCTCCACGAGGAGCACGCGGTCTTCTGCCTCGAGCATAAAGTCGCCGTGTACCTCGAAAAGCCGATCGCGATCACCATCGCCGGAGCCGACCGCATCCTCGAGGCGGCGTACCGGAACCGCACCCCGCTGATGCTCGGCCACAACATGCGCTACATGAGCCACATCATGAAGATGAAGGAACTCGTCGACGCCGGGGCGGTGGGCGAAGTCAAGAGCATCTGGTGCCGCCACTTCGTGAGTTACGGCGGCGACGCCTACTTCCGCGACTGGCACGCCCGCGAAAAGTACTGCAACAGCCTGCTGCTGCAAAAGGGCGCGCACGACATCGACGTGATCCACTGGCTGGCGGGCGGCTACACCGAGCGCGTCCACGGCATGGGCAACCTCTCGGTCTACGACAAACTGCCGCGCCGCGGCGAGGACAATCTGCGCTTCATCGGGCGCAAGACCGCCGTCTGGGATACCGACCACTACCCCGCGACCAAACAGAAGGACTTTTATCCGTGGATCGAGGTCAACGACCTCAACATGATCAACATGCAGCTCGACAACGGTGTGCTGGCGTGTTATCTGCAGTGCCACTACACCCCCGACGGCTGGCGCAACTACACCGTGATCGGCACCGAAGGGCGGCTTGAGAACTTCGGCATGTGGAGACTCCATCTGTGGAACCACCGCACCGACACCTACACCGAGGTGCCGGACGTGGTCTACAACCTGCCGCAGCCCAAGACGGGGACCCACGGCGGCGCCGATCCGAAGATCATCCGGAGTTTCGTCGACGCGCTGCGCGGCGTGTACGACGTCCACTCGTCGCCGCAGGCGGCGCGGAACAGCGTGGCGGCGGGATGCCAGGGGGCGGATTCGATCCGGCAGAACGGGATCCCGCTCGACGTGCCGCCGCTGCCGGAGCATCTGCGCAACTACGATTTCATCCGCTGCAAGTGAGGTGCTGACATGGCGATCCGTAAAGTGTTGGTGACGGGCGGCGCGGGTTTCATCGGCAGCCACATCGTCGAGGAACTGCAGGGGCGGGCGCAGGTGGTGGTGCTGGACAATCTGCGCAGCGGTTTCAAGTCCAACCTCGACGGCTTCGACGTCGAGTTCGTCGAGGGGGACATCCGCGACCGGGCGGCGGTCAAACGCGCCATGCGCGGCGTGGATCATGTGTTCCACCTCGCGGCGCTGGTGAGCGTGCCGGAGTCGATGGAAAAGATCCAGGAGTGCATCGACATCAACGCGCAGGGCTTCATCAACGTGCTGGAGGAGGCCGAGGCGGCGGGGGTGGAAAAACTCTGCTTCAGCACCTCGGCGGCGATCTACGGCGACAATCCGACCGTGCCGAAGATCGAGACGATGTTCCCCGAGCCGAAGAGCCCCTACGCCGTGACCAAACTCGACGGCGAATACTACGCGGAATTGTTCACGCGCGAACGCGGAGTCCCCTGCGCGTGCCTGCGTTACTTCAACGTCTTCGGACCGCGGCAGAACCCGAAAGGCGCTTACGCGGCGGCGGTGCCGATCTTCATCACGCGGGCGCTGGCGGGCGAGGAGATCGCGATCTACGGCGACGGTGGTCAGACCCGGGATTTCATCTACGTCAAAGACGTGGTGGCGGCGAACCTCTTCTTTGCGGAGAGCCCGGCGACGGGGGTCTTCAACATCGCGCGCGGCGGCCGCATCACCATCAACGATCTGGCCGAGACGATCGTGCGGCTGACCGGCTCCGCGTCGCGCATCGCGCACCTGCCGGAGCGCGCCGGCGACGTGCGCCACTCGATGGCGTGCGTGGACAAGGCGGCGCAGGCGGGCTACCGCGCGGGACACACCTTCGACGAAGGGCTGGCGGAGACGATCGCCTTTTACCGGAAACGCGCCGGAAAATAACGGCGCGCGGTTGTCAAACGCGCGTTCCGGTGGTATTGTATCCGCGTTATACAAAACCGGAATGGGGTAAGGATATGAATATTCTGATCGGCGAGGCGGAGATCCGCGCGCGGGTCGCGGAACTGGGGCGCGAGATCGGCGCTTTTTACGGCGACGACACGGTTACGCTGGTGGTGCTCGCCAACGGCGCGCTGCCGTTCGGAGCGGATCTGGCGCGGGCGCTGAGCTGCCCGGTGGAGTGGGACGTGGTCAGCGTCAGCAGTTACTCGGACGACCGCAGTTCGGGCAAGGTCGAATTCCGCTCGCCGCCGAAACTCGATCCGCGCGGGCGGCGCATCCTGATCGCCGACGAAGTGCTCGATACCGGGCACACCCTCGCCGCCGTGATCCGGCGCTTCGTCGAACTCGGCGCGCGCGAGGTGAAGACGGTCGTGATGATCGAAAAGGAGCGGCCCCGCCCCGCGGAGGCGCTCGCCCATGCCGACTGGACGGGGATGACGCTCCCCGATCGCTACCTCGTCGGCTACGGTCTCGATTCGCACGAAAAGTTCCGCAATCTGCCTTACATCGCGGCGCTGGATCTGCCATGAGCCTCGGCGCGGTCATCCGGATCACGGTCGTTGGGTGTTTGCTCGCGGCGGCGCTCCCCGTCCGCGCGGAGCGGCTGATGTTCCCGGAGCGGACCGCGCTCTTTGCGCAGCCGGACTTCAGATCCCCGTACCTCGGGAGTTTCTCCGGCGAAGCCGAAGTTTCCCTCCCGCCGCAAACGCGCTACACCGCCAACCATCCGCTCGCCATCGGCTGCCGCTACTATCGGGTGGCTCTGCCCGACGGACGCTCGGGCTTCGCCTCGCCGCGGATCGTCGGCAATTCGCCCGAGACGCTGGCGCGGCTGCCGGAGTTCCCCGGCGCCTGTTTCTTCGGCGCGCTCGTCGCGGCGGGAGTGCTGCTCTTCGGCGTGTATAAACACGTCTCCGAACGCCGCCGGGGGGTGCTTGCCGCCGGGTCGCGCCGCGAAGGAGCGTACCTCGTGCTCGAAGCGCTGGCACTGCGTTTTACGCTCGCGTTCCTCACCCTCGCCGAGTTCCCCGGCGTGATCCCCGCCGCCGCCGACGACAACGGCTACTTCGAGGTCGGCTGGGGCATCCTCAACGGCGGCTTTTCCCGGCCGTGGCGCTTTACCCTCGGCAACGGGCTCTGGTATCTGCCGTTCATCGCGCTGTTCCGGGCGCGGGAGTTCTACGACATCGCGGCGGCGGTCGACCACTTCAACCTCTTCGTCACCGCCCCCGCCGTGCTGGTGCTGGGGTTCCTCGTTCTCCGGAAACTCGGCGTGTCGCTCTACGGCGCGGCGGCGGCGCTCTTCATGGCGGTGTTGTGGCCCTTCGCCGCGTGCCACCTCGAAAACTGGACGACCTGCCGCTTCCCCGCCTTCTTCGCCCCGCCGTGGCCGGATGCCGCGGCGCCGCTCGGCGCGTGGCGCTTCTACCGCTTCTGCATCGGCGCCGGGTTCAACGCGATGAGCGACACTCCGGGGCTGCTCATGCTGCTCGCCACCATCTATGGCGCGCTCGCATTGAAGCCGGGAACCCGCGGCGGAGCCATTCTCGGCGCACTCTACGGAACGACCTGCCTCTTCCGCATCAACTACTGCTTCTTCGCGCCGCTGCTGGCGTTTCTGTGGTGGCGGCGGCTTGCCGGGGAGTCCGTTCCGGCGCGGCGGTATTGGCGCTCCGCGCTCGCGGCGGTCGCGGGGTTCCTCGCCGTCTTTGCGTGGCAGCTCGCCGTGAACTGGCACGACTTCGGCGCGCCGTGGCGCTTCGGGTATGTGCTGCACTACCTCGACTTCCCGGAGGGGCGGCGCCCCGCCGACGGCTTCACCTTCCGCACGCTGCTCGAGTGGCGGAATCTGCGCTTCCTCTTCGGCGCCAACAACGCGGCGTGGGCGCTCTTCTTTGCCGGAGTGTGGACGCTCCGCGACCGCCGACTGCGGAGCGCCTTCGCGCTGTGGGCGGCGCCCGTCACGCTCTTCTTCCTCGGCTACTACCAGACCTACTGCGACTCGGCGCGCTTCATCCTGCCCGTCTTCGCCGCCTGCTTCGGCGCCTGCGGCGCGGCGTTCTTCGCTCCCGGAACTTCGCCCCGCTGCCGCGCGGTGCTCTTCGCCGCACTGCTCGGCGCCGTGACACTGGGGCGGTTCGTCCCCGGAGTCCCCGTCCCCGCGGCGGCGACGCTCGTCCCCGCGCTCGCGCTCGCCATCGGCGCCGCCGCGTGGGGGTTCCGCTCCGGCGACCGCCGGGGAGCGTTCGCCGTGGCGCTGGGCGCGGCGCTCTTCGCGGCGGATCAGCCGTTCGGGTATTTCGCGCTGCTTCTCGCGCTGCTCCTCCGCACCGCGGCGGATATATTCCTGCTCTTCCGCGCCGACCGCGTTGAAAAAACCGGTGCCCCGTGATAAATTGAATACATGGACATCGCCAACACCACCGGACTGACCCAAACTCAGGAACAACGCCAGCAACTTTCGGCGCGGACGCTGCAGTCGCTGGAGCTGCTACATCTGCCGCTGCCCGAGTTGGAGGCGAAGTTGACCCACGAACTTCAGAACAACCCGGTCCTCGAAGAACTTTCACCCGACACTTCCGCGTCGGAACTCCCCGGCGATTCCTCCGCCGACGCCGACGACAACGACGAATCCCGGCTCGACGAGCGCGGCGCCGAGGCCGACGAGTGGAACGACGAACTCCCGCTGCCCCCCGCCGCCGACACCCGCCGCGGCGACGAACCCGCCGCGGAGTATCTGGCGAACTCCCCCGCTCCGCCCCCCGCGCTCGAAGATCTGCTGTTCCGCGAACTCGCCACCTGCGGCGCCACCGAACGCGAACGCAATATCGGCCGCGTCATCATCGATTCGCTCGACGACCGCGGCTACCTCACCACCCCGCTCGCCGACGTCGCCATGAGCTGTGACGCCGACCTCCCCGAAGTCGAGGCGGCGCTGAAACTCGTCCAGTCCTTCGACCCGGCGGGCATCGGCGCGCGAAACTTGGGCGAGGCGCTGAAACTTCAGCTCCAACGGCAGGACAAACTGACCCCGGTGATGGCCGAACTCGTCGATTCCCACCTCGACGACATCGCGAAAAACAAACTCCCGCAGGTCGCCCGGACGCTCGGGATCTCCATCAATGAATTGAACGGACTCCTCGCCGAACTCAAAAAACTCGACCCCGCCCCCGCCGCCCGCTTCCGCTCCGCGCCGGAGTCCTTCGTCGTCCCCGAACTCGAGATCCGCCGCGAACGCGACGGCTCCTACTCGGTGCGGCTACTCCGCGAACGCCGCCGCGAAGTCGTTATCTCCGAACACTACCTTCAGATGCTCGAAAACCCCGCCACCGACCCCGAGACCCGCGCCTATGTCCGCGACCGCGTCAACCGCGCCCGCGAACTCCTCGCCGCCCTCGACCGCCGCAAAAGCACCCTCGAAAAACTCGGCGAAGTCATCGTCGCCACCCAAAAGGACTTCCTCGAACACGGCGTCAAGGCCCTCCACCCCCTCACCATGAAACACGCCGGAGAACTGATGCGCGTCGACGAAAGCGTCGTCAGCCGCGCCGCCGCCGACAAACTCGTCGTGACCCCGCAGGGCGTCTTCCCCTGCCGCTTCTTCTTCAGCTCCGGCTTCTCCCCCGGATCCGCCGGCAACGGCTCCGCCGACAGCGGCGTCTCCAGCCGCGCCGTGATGGAACGCATCCGCGAACTCATCGCCGACGAGGATCCCGCCCGCCCCCTCAGCGACAACGAACTCGCCGCCATGCTCAAGGACGACGGCACCCCCGTCGCCCGCCGCACCGTCGCCAAATACCGCGAAGCCCTCCGCATCCCCGCCGCCGCCCTGCGCCGCCGCCGCTGGTAGTCCGCGCGCTCCGGTCATCCGGGCATAAAAATCGTTTGTAATGTACAATAGTTTTATAGTAACATCGAATCATTCGGAACACGACCATCAACGCATTGGTATTTTATCGATTTACGATTATCTTTCGTTCGGCATCGTATCTGCAACTGACAATGTCGCCAGTACGAATCAAGTATATTGCCTCACAAATGATCGAAAACGGAGCGATGAACCATTCCCGCGGAGAATGCCTTATGCCTTTTTCATCGAAGATATCAATGTTCAGGCATGAGTTGCCAAAGAAATTGTGCAGCATGGACTCCAGTTTTTCCGGATTGAGATTAAAACAGCGGAAAGCCTCGACGATTTCGACCGGAGCCATCAGATAAGTCGGCTCGTGTTCGGCGTTGGCAATTCGTTCCTCAACGGCTTCGGTGCAATAGCCGATTTTGTAGAGGTCATCAATAGCCTGAATCCTCGCATCGGAACTTTTGGACTTGAGAACATAGATATATCCGGTTTTCCTGTCTTCTTTCGTAATGTCTTTCAGACCGTCCAACATCCGCTCGCTCAATTCAGTAACTCGTCTGCCGTCTTTGTATAGACCGGATGAGAGTGACCGAAGACGCATATCTGACTCGGTCCCGTTCTCAAAAATGCACCGCGTTCTGCCGTTCAAATCGCCATTCTTGTCAGTCTTCAATGTGCCGATGTGCTCAACATAAAGCAAAACACCGCTCAATATGAAGAATTGCCCTTCCGAGATATGGTTCCCGTTTTTGAATGGCAGTATTTGGCGTCTTCCCGCGGCTAAATCGCGCTGGCAGTTTTTGAACTTGCCCTCGAATTCATCGAAGTCCTCGCACTTCTTCCGGTGAGCAATATAGTCCGGCAAGGCGACCGCCTTGACATGCTTCAAGGTAAAAATGTCTGCGGCGTCACCGTCATCGCCGAGCAAATCCGCATCGTCGCTGTCGGCAAGCACATCTTCAAGGGAGTTGTATTCCCTCGCCGGGGCATCTTCAAGCAGACCGAATCTATCGTATTCCTGCAACAGGGCGATTTTTTCGGGATTGGTGCGGATGCCCAACAGCCGGGAGGCCAAATTTGCTTCAATGACATCATCACCTTGGTGGGGCTCCTGGCCATTTTCTGCGACAAAGTCATTGATTTCTTCAAACGAGTCTATCAGCCTTTGGTCGGGGCTCTTGACAAAGGATTTTTTCGGCTTCACATCGAACAAGCCGAGGTCATCTTCGGCAAAAATTCTGGAAAGTTCGGCTTCAACGTCCATTGTTCGCCATCCTCTTGCGCTTTTCCTCGCGCAGTTTAATCAGGGCTTGAGCCAATAACATTTCCTGCGGGTCGGTCGCCCTGACACTTGGCGCTCTCCCGTGGGAAATCCTGAACTCTTTGATTTTGTGATAGAGCTTGACTGCGTCCTCGACGGAGATATTGATTTTCAGGGCATCAATGGCTTCCTGTACGAGCTTCAAGACCGGCGCGGTGACGCTTTTGGAGAGGATTTCAAAAGCCTTTTGGAACGGATTTATTTGGTCAATCAGGTCGATGTTCAGCTCTTGGATGTCAACAAATCTATTCCCCATCGTGATGAATTTTTTGTTGCCGGTCTCTTGAATGGTCGAATTTTTGATGACCGAATCCACCACGACGTGCTGCCTGACCTCTTCTATCTCCGCATCGCTCAACTCCGGGTAGCGGGTACTGATGATTTTGGGGATGAGCACCTTATTTATTACTTCCGGCTCAATCTGCCCCGGCATCGCTTTTTGCATATTGGCATCTTGCAGAATGGTCGCCTTGAGGTCGTCGAGGTCTGATTCCAGAATATCCTTTACCCGTTGCGATGTGGGCTCTTTCAAGCCGCGAATATAAATGGTTCCCGGCACAGGGGGCTCGGATTCGGGGAGTTTGGTCTTGAATTTGAACGACGGCGCGAGAACTTGCTCCATCAGCAACGAAGCGGTAATTGCTTTGAGCATATTGTTGACGGAAACCTTGACTTCATCATCCGAGGCGTCCGGCTGTGCGACAAGGTTGGTAAATTGGGCGTGGGTCTTGTTTTCGCTGTCGCGGGTACAACGACCGATGATTTGGATTATCTCGGTCAGAGAGCCGCGATATGCCACAGTCAGGGCGTGTTCGCAATACGGCCAATCGAAGCCCTCTTTCGCCATGTTGAGCGCAATAATCAAATCCATATCGTCGGCAGATTTTATTTCGCGCAGATATTTGACTATTTTATCCCGCTCCGCCGGATTATCGTTGACCAAATCGGCGACCTTGAGGATTTTTCCGTCGGAATGGCGTTTGACATGGATTACCCCGGTTTCCGGGTCTTGGGATTCGACCGTGCCGATGCTGTCGATGATGAAATCGACCTCATCGTATTTGTCTTTCGTGGATTCTCCGGAGTTGACATTGGGGATATGGAGAATCGTCTTTTTGTCGGTGTCCAACACCTCGCCGATGGCGGTCGTATATTTGCCCTGATAGAAATGGTAGCCGATGCCAAGCGATTTCAAATAGGTATAGCCGTTGAGCTGTTCATAGTAGTTGTAGGTCACTTTGACAAACTTTGCTTCGTCTTCCGGCAGAAGGATGGCGATGGTGTCACCGCGGAAATAAGAGCCCGTCATGGCGATGATGTGAGCGGAACTGTTGTTGAGGATGCCGTGCAGCAAATCTCCCAGTCTGCTGTTGGCGGTGTCCGCGGAAACGTGATGAAATTCGTCTATAGCCAAAAGGCAGTTGTCAAAATCCGAATCTGCCAGTTCGTTGTAGGCGAAACGCAGTGTCGCATGGGTGCATATCAGGATTTTGGCGTCGGAATCGGTGAGAAAACGCTTGAATGCCCCCACCTTGCTCTGGCTGTTGTCCGCACCGGGGGTGCAGAGGTTGAAACGCTCGTCCGGAGTCCAATCGGCGAAGAATCCGTATTTGGAAAGGGCGGTCGCCTGAAAGGAAGAACCGATGCTGCGCTCCGGGACGGCGACGATCACCTTTTTGAGCCCCTGATTTACGAGCTTGTCCAAGGCGATGAACATCAACGCGCGGGACTTGCCGGAGGCTGGCGGCGCTTTCAACAGCAGATATTGGGCGTCGCGGGAAGCGTAAGCGCGCTCCTGCATTTCGCGCATCCCGCAGCTGTTGGTTTTGGTGCTTGCTCCCGTCCGGGCGTAGTTTACTTTTACCAAATCAGGCATTTTCAGACTCCTCGGCGTCCAAAAGTTTCCGTTCCCGTTCGATTTCCTTTTTCAACTCGTCCTCGCTGGGGAGATAGAGCAGATATTTTGAGGCGAAAAGCTGCTTGCTCTCGTGGAGAACTGAGTATTTGACGATGGCTTCGTTGCGGTTGGAGCACAACACGATACCCAAGGTGGGGTTGTCGTCTTCCTTGCGGTATTGCTCTTCATACAGCCGGATATAGCCGTCCATCTGCCCGATATCCTGATAGGTGAGTTCGCCAAGTTTCAGGTCTATCAAGACGTAGCACTTCAAGACGCAGTTGTAGAAAACGAGGTCGATGTAAAAATCCTTATCCTCGAATCGGATGCGCTTCTGGCGGGCGACAAAGCAGAAGCCCTTGCCGAGTTCCAGCAGAAAGGTTTGCAGATTGTTTATCAGCCCGTCTTCGATGTCCTTTTCGTGGAGATTGGGGTAATCCTTGAGGTCGAGGAACTCCAACACATAGGGATTGCGGATAAACCTTTCCGGCTCCAGTTTGGCAAGTGCCATGTTGTTGTCGGCATCGGCCTTGGTGGATTGTTTGTCCGCGGAGAGCAACATCCGGTCATAATACAGCACGGATATTTGCCGCTCCAACTGTCGGCTCGACCAGTTTTCCGCGGCGGCTTCATTCATATACCAGTTGCGGGCATCCTGATTTTCGACCCGGAGCAGAAGCCTATAGTGCGTCCAGCTCAATTCGTGACGCAGCGCGTCACAATTCGGGAACGCCTGATAAAAGAGCCTCATATATCGGAGGTTGCTTGCATCGAACCCCCTGCCGAATTCCGCGGTCAGCCGCGCCGCCACCTCTTCCAGCACCCTCTTGCCGTATTCGGCACGGGTCTTTCCGCGTTGCTCATCTTCCACGATGAGGCGACCGACTTGCCAGTAGGCTTGCACCATAGCAAAATTTACCGCCTTGTACGCGCTCTGCCGTGCCGTTTCCAGCACTTGGCGAATAGCATCATACAAGCCGGGATTGAATTGTCCAAGTTTGTTGCCCATGTTTCTTATTCCTCGTCCGTATTCTAAATTTGTCGTCGCTCATCTAATTCTTTCATGTAGCCGCTGATGCCATAAAAGTCTGGGAACATTGTCTTGGCGTTTATATTCGCCGCATCCAAAAACGCCAAACACTCTTTTCTAGAACTTGGCGACAGCGATATAATGTGCTTTGTCAGTAAATCAAAAGATTCTTCACATGTGGTGCGTTTTAACGAAACAAAGCGCTTGCACCATTGCTCGATGCTCATTCCTCCCGGACAGAAAGAAAACCAACCGTCTTGGGCCTTGAGCCGGTCTATTCTATCTGCGATGTATTTGGGATATATCAGTTTTAACTTCATTGCGTCACTAATGGCGGCAATGGTGTCCCAGTTTTTGCAGGCGTCAAAGTTTTGGTCGTCCAAATTGAAAGAATTAATCCAATCCCCGAGCGGGGTGTCTCTTAAAAATGCTTTTGACGATTTTATAAAGTTTTCTCTGTCGAAAACAGACTTGTGTTCCCATGCGCCAGCAGATAAAGAACTTGCATTTATACGGGACACGCTGTTGGCATTTAGAGAGAATACGGCGATGGGAGATGTGTCTTTTACTTTCTTTGTATTCAGGGCGAAATATAGCGCAAAAAAGGGCTTCAGCGTCCAATCTACCAAAGGCGTCTCAACTCCATAGTGCTGGCCCCACGCCCAATTTTGCAAATTCAGACAGGTGTTGAACGTAAAATCCGATGGTGCCCCAAACGAAAAACTGTTTTTGCTCGCTCCGTTTTCGCAACTGCTCAAGAATTGTTCTATAAAATATTTAGGGTCATAGTTTTCGGCGCTTCTCGTTTTGTATATGGACCAAAATTCATTTTTTGAATCCTCGCCGATATGGTTTGGCATATTTTGTATCAAATCGTTATATACGTCTTCTATCGGATGCGGGAAGGGTAAAACGCGTTTCCCCTTCAAGTTCGTTATTTTTCTGATTCTGCGTCTGGAATATGATGATACGATTTCCCACTTCGCGTCAGCTTGGCCGCGCCATAGCAAATTGGGCTGCTGGTTTGTACGAGACATATAGGCGATAAAATCTTGCCACGTATTATGAGTTTTTTCCTGCACCAAATCGTTGTAGGTATATTCTCTTTCCATTTTTATCTTTCCTCTGCGGCAATCATGCGTTCATAGAGGTTGAAAAGGTGTTCGAGGCGTTCTTCATCGGACTCGAAGGGTTTGCTTCGATAGCAGCGCTCGACGGCGAGGTCGAGCTGATGATGGGCGGCTTTCAATTCTTCCGGCATGGTGTCCGGGTCGTAGAGTTCTGCCAAGGTCTTTTCGGAATGCATCTCTCTTTGGAAAAGAATCTGCCGCGCCTGTTCGGACAACTCTCCCCTCTGGCGTTCAGATATACGAGGGAACGGGAAATTGTTGTAAACAATATCTTTTGAATACCTATAGTCCGATTTCAATCTTCCACATACAGCTTTTACCCATACCATATGCATCTGTGAAGTCAATATCCCAAATAAACAAGGGGAAGCATCTCCTGAAATTGTGAAGATTTCCGTTGTGGAAACGGTTGTTTCGTCGAGAAAATCCATCGGGATATACCGTCTTCGTTCCGATGACGTCTTGGGAATAGCAATGAAAGCTTTTCCCGGTCGTTGTGTAATTTGAGCAAAAAGGGATGGCGTATTTGCAAGTTGGGGACGCGAAGATTTCAACCTGATTTCTTTTACATTGTTGACCCGTTGATGTACTAATGGTAGTTTTTTTATCTCCTCTTCACAAACACCGTCTAACCAAAGACAATAGCGAGATGTGCGATTTATCAGCTCAAAGGAACCGACTAACTTACGAATATATTTTTCAGCAAGTGGCTCTTTCTGTAAAAAATCATCCTTTTCCTCTTCTGACGAAAAAATGAGAAATCCTTTGTCAGCTGGCATATTGCCAAATTTCATTTCCGGCAGACTAGATATGTTGCGGGTTCGGCTATAAATATATATAACTCTGCCCTCTGTCAAATAAGGAGTTATATTTGACACTCGCCTTGTGCGGTCGCCATCGATTATGAATTTACTATCCCTTGATATATTCCGCAAACCGATGATGACTACGATGACTCCGGCATTATATTTCGCGTTGTTTTGCCACTTGAAATCCTTGCGGGCGAACCCGATTTCAATACCGTCTCTCAAAACACGCGGCCAGGTCAAAGACACCAATTCCCCTTGGGACACGCTGTTGGTCGCAACAAACGCTGATTTGGCATTATATCCGCGGATGTAGTTCGCGGCAAGGTAAAACCATGCACAGATATAATCGAGCGTCTTGTATTCTGTGTGAAAAACGTGCTGCAAATCCTGCTTTTGCGCTTCTGTCTGTTTGCGGGAGCCGGAATACGGGGGGTTGCCCAAAACATATGTCTCCTGCCCGTTTTTAGGACAAACCTGCGCCCAATCAAGGCGCGTCGCATTGCCGCATACTATCTGCCCCGCCTCTTTGAGCGGCAAGGTGGGATTGCATTGCCCAAACGCCTGTTTGAACACCATATTCATCTGGTGCTCGGCAAGCCAAAGCGAAAGTTTTGCCACCTCACAGGCGAAGTCAGAGATTTCAAGACCGTAGAAGTTCTGCAACTGAATGCTGCTGAAAGAGAACATCTCCAACTCTTTCAGAATCGCAATCTCCAACTTCCGCAACTCCCGGTAGGCAATAATCAGAAAGTTTCCTGAACCGCAAGCGGGGTCGAAAATCCGAATCTTGGCGATTCTCCCCAAAAGAGCATTCAGGCGCTCGCTCTTGGCTTTCTCCGGATTTTTCACATCGGTCCGCAATATACACGCATCGGCAAACTCTTTATAGAGGTCGTCGAGAAAGAGCGGCTGGATGACCTTCATGATATTGGGAACGGAGGTGTAGTGAATACCCAAATCGTCCCGGTCTTCTTCCGTCACCACGTTTTGAATCATGGAACCGAAAATGTCCGGATTGATAGCCGCCCAATCAAGCTCGCCGCTTTTGATGATGGCTCCCCTTGACCGGGGCGAAAAGTTCGGCAGCGGCATCGCCTCGCGGAACAAGCCGCCGTTGACATAGGGGAATTGCGACAGATAGTCCGGCAAATCCTTGTTTCGCAACTTTTCCGGAGTATTCAGCACTGCGAACAATCGGGACAGGAAATCTCCGAGGTCGCTCCCGTCAGTTTGGGTGTAGGATTCTATGGCTTGCGTAAAAGCTCCCTTGGGAAATATCTCCGTATCTTCCGCGAAGAAACAAAACAATAGGCGGGTCAGAAACACGTTGAGCCCGTGGACGTATTCCGACGTAAATTCGGGATTGTCCCGCTTGATTTCATCAAAGAGCTTTGCCATCCGCTCCGCGGCTTTGACATCAGCCGGATTTTCTATCTGCACCGCCGATTTTTCCATTCCCGCCCACGGCAGGAAGAACGCGTAATGGGTCGGCAACTCGGCAAAGGGAGTGTCAAGGCTGTTTTTCGTTTTGGTGTCTATCGCCATGAACCGCTTGAAATCGGTGGCGATAACAAAACGGGGATGAGTCGATTTTATCGCCGTTCCGTTTTCGTCTGCCAGTTCAGAGATGACCAGAGGCAATTCATGTTCCTTGTCTATCCGGAAATAGACTTTCTTTTTGAAAGCGACGTCGTTTGAAAAAAACAGCGCCGATTGAGCTTGATTTAATTGCTGACGCTTGATGGTCGCCTTTGGGAGCCCATAAGCCAAAAGAAAATCGTAGATAAAATTCCCTTCGTTGCACTTGGCGACCGCGGCTTTGACGTTGTTTTCGATTTGGAGGATGTTGATGGTGCTCATGCTTCCCCCTTGCCGACTTCGGTGTCAGCGCCCATGTCGGACTTCACCCATGCGTCCACTTCCGCTTTTTGGAATTTCCAACACTTGCCGAGCTTATGCCCCGGCATCCGCTTGTTTTCTATCCACTTCACAACGGTTTCGCGGGACACGCCGAGGTGTTCCGTTATTTCTTTCATCCCCAGCCAGCGGTCATCAGCCATCATCATCGTCTTTCTCTGTTTCCGGTATCGAATCAATACATACGATAACACCGCTTTTGCGTCAAAACAAGCTGCGGTCGTGAAAACCGCAGTATTTTGTCGATTTACGCCAAGTTCTGCTGAATTGCGATATTCTGCGTGTAATCCTCGATAAGGCGGGGGCAAATCGGATACGCCAGTTCGGAAAATTTATCTCGAATGCATTGTCAAATTGTTCTCCGGTACGGTTCAAGCCCTCCGCATCCCCGCCGCCGCCCTGCGCCGTCGCCGCTGGTAGTCCGCGCGCTCCGGCGTTGGGGCATAAAAAATGCCGTGGACGCTTCCGCCAAGCGGGAAGGCTCCACGGCATGTCAGGTCGGTCGATCGACCCTTATCGCCCGGCTCTTACATATAGTTTTCGAGGCGGGTGGTCTTTTCGAACTCCTCGTTGATGAACGCCGCGCCCGAAGCCCCGAGCGCGTCCATCAGCGGATTGTCGTCGGGATCGCAGAACCCCAGCGGGTTGTGCCGGATCCATCCCTCCGCGTACTGGTAGCGCTTCGACATCTTGCCGAAGTACTCGCCGCGGTCGACCAGATCCTGCGTGTAGGAGTTGTTGCCCTGACTCACGTCCAGCCAGCTCTGCTGGCTCTTGTGGCAGCTGAGCATCGCCTTCTTCTGCTCGATCACCGACGCGATGTCGACGAAGATCCCCGGGATCACCGGCCGCCGCAGACTGTCGGAGAGGCTGTGCGGCATCGAGTGGTAGACCGTGATCGGATCGTCGAACTTCGCCGCCGGACGCGACGTCTTGGCGTTGCCCATCCCGCGGCAGAACGCGGCGCTGGTGGCGAGGCGTCCCGCGTTCACATGGTCCTCCATGTAGTCGTAGGGGCCGTGGGTCAGCAGGATCTGCGGATGCGCGTCGCGCAGTTCCGGCACGACCTTGCCGAAGAGTTCCGGCGAGTAGAAGACCTCCAGGTCGTCGCAGATGCTCTCGTGGTAATGGAACCCCGCGAGTTTGCAGGAGTTCATCGCCTCTTCGCGGCGCATTGCGACGATGGTCTTGTAGTCGTATTTTTCGGTGCCCAGACTGCCGTTCGCGATATTCATGTAGTGGATCTCGTACCCGGCCTTCTGGAGCATCAGCAACGTTCCCGCCATCCCGAATTCGATATCATCGGGATGGCTGGCGATCGCCATGGCGACTTTCTTCATTTCAGCAGACAAGCCTCCAATGGGATCAGTGCATTTCCACGTCGCAGACGCCGAAGCCCGGTGCGTAGAAGTTGAAGACCACGTCGTCGTGCTCGGCGAGGAGCGACATCGGCACGGCGCTGTCCGGGATCTTGTTCGCGATCATGTAGGTCGACAGCCGCATCCCGAACGGATTGTCGTGGTGTCCGGGGTGCCAGATCGACACGCGGCCCGCCTTCCACGTCTGCACCGGGCCGACGGTGAACGCCTTGCTCGGCACGTTCTGGACGGTGCCGCCGCCCGAGGTGCGGGCGTTCTGGATCAGCGTGATCGGGTGCAGTTCGACGAGGCGCGTGCCCTTCTTGCGGTACTCGGCGGGCGACGGCGGGTTGTCCTTGTACTGGCCCTCGCGGCGGACGGGATCGTTGAACGCCCAGTGCTTGGTCTCGCCCTGACCGCCCTGCATGATGAGGCACTTGGCGGCGTCGTAGCTCGCCTCGTAGGCCTTGAGGTCGCCGTTCGGGAAGTGGAGGTTCTCCATCGGCATGCGCAGTTCCGGACGGATGCGCGAGAAGCAGAGATCCCAGTCGGCCTTGGCGAAGCCGAGGGGGAAGTTCATATCGGCGGCCTTGCCGTCTTCGAGCGCCCACTCGTCCATGCCCCAGAAGTGGGCGTTCTTGAGGTTGAGGCCGATGGCGTTGACGATCTCGGCCACCAGCGGCAGCTGTTCGGTGGGACCGATGGGGCCGCAGATGCCGCAGGGATTGTCGGCGGTGGCCTTCTGCCAGCAGCTCACATACTCCAGCGCCTCGGCGCAGTAGAACTCCTGATAGGTGGAGTAGAGGTTGATCTTGAATCCGGGACGCTCCAGTTTCTTGAGGTCGTCGAGGGTGATCCGGGCCGCCGCATCGAGGATGGAGCGGTCGAGAGTGGTGTAGTCCCACCAGTCGGCGGAGATCTTGGACAAAGCGCGCATGACCAGTTTTCCTTTCTTTGTATTGACGGATCGTCGGTGTTCCGACATGAAATCCGATTATTACACTAAATAGAACACAACTTAGACTTTTTGCAAGCGCGAAGCGGCTTTTTTTGGGTATTTTGCGCGTCTATGATGATAGCGGCGGCGGCAAAATTGGCAATGTGCGGCGTCAGGTGTTATATTATGCCGCTGAATTGATCACGGACAGGGGAGCCTCGGCTGAGAGGGAGCGCGCGTGCTCCGACCCTGAGACCTGACGCGGATAATGCCGCCGCAGGGAGTTCGCTCTTTATCGTCTTCCCGTCCGTTGAATGACTTATGTGCAAACAACACGGAAAGGCGTATCACCATGACCCAACTCGAAGCCGCCCGCAGCGGGCAAGTCACCCCTCAGATCGCGGCGGTCGCCGCCAAGGAGCGCCGCGACGCCGAATTCGTCCGTAAACTCGTCGCCGACGGTACGGCGGTGATCCCGGCGAACCGCAACCATGCCGCGCTCGAGCCGATCGGCATCGCGCGGGTGCTGTCGACCAAGATCAACGCGAACATCGGCAACTCCGAACTGTCGAGCTGCGCCGGGAGCGAGATCCGCAAGATGCGCGCCGCGCTCAAGTACGGCGCGGACACGGTGATGGACCTCAGCACCGGCGGCGACATCGAGATCATCCGGCGGTCGATCCTGGCGGCGTGTCCGGCTCCATTGGGGACGGTCCCGGTCTACGAGGCGGTGGCGCGCTACGGCGGCGCGGAGCTGGGCGGCGACAACATCATGCGCGTGATCCGCGATCAGGCGGAGCAGGGGGTGGACTACATGACCATCCACGCGGGATTGCTGCGGAGCCATGTGCCGCTTGCGCTCAAGCGCAAACTCGGGATCGTGAGCCGCGGCGGCGCGCTGCTGGCGGCGTGGATGACCGAAAACAAGCGGGAGAATCCCTTTTACGAGCGCTTCGACGAGATCCTCGACGTCTGCCGCGAGTACGATGTGACGCTGTCGCTCGGCGACGGTCTGCGCCCGGGATGCCTCGCGGACGCGAGCGACGCGGCGCAGTTCGCCGAGCTGGACACTTTGGGCGAACTCGTCCGCCGCTGCCGCGCCGCCGGAGTGCAGGCGATGGTCGAGGGGCCGGGCCACGTCCCCTTCGACGAGATCGAGATGAACATGCGCCGCGAGCGGGAGGTCTGCCTCGACGCGCCGTTCTACATCCTCGGGCCGGTCGTGACCGACTGCGCCCCCGGCTACGACCATCTGGTCGCGGCGATGGGCGGTCTGATGGGGGCGTTCCACGGGGCGGCGATGCTCTGCTATGTGACGCCGATGGAGCACCTGGGGCTGCCCGAGGAGGAGGATGTGCGGCGGGGCGTGATGGCGTTCAGGATCGCGGCGCACGCCTCGGACATCGCGCGCAAGATCCCCGGCGCGCGGGAGCGCGACGACGCGATCAGCGACGCGCGGGCGAAGTTCGACTGGGAAAAGCAGTTCGCACTGGCGCTCGACCCCGAACGGGCGCGCGAGTACCGGGAGCGGGCGGTGGCGAAGTCGAGCCAGCCCTCGCTCCACGGCACCGAATACTGCACGATGTGCGGACCGGACTTCTGCTCCGTCCGCCTGAGCGCCAAACTCAAGCGCGCGGCGGCGGAGTCGGATGCCGGGAAGTGAGCCTCGGACGCGGGATTTGCGTTTTTTTGCTCCGGGGCGCGCTTGACAAAGCGGTTGCGGCGGTTTATATTAAATGAATTGTTGTGCCGGAGTGGCGGAATGGCAGACGCGCTAGACTCAAAATCTGGTTCCCTCTGGGAGTATGGGTTCAAGTCCCATCTCCGGTACCAAAAGAGTTGTGGATACGTCAATACATTATAATAGAAGCGAGGAAAAGAAAATGAGCAGAGTCTGCGCGATTTGCGGCAAGACGAAAGGCAACGGCGGCTGCATCACCCGCAAGGGTTTGGCGAAGAAGGCCGGCGGTATCGGTATGCACGTGGTCAAGAACGTCAAACGCAAGTTCGAGGTCAACCTTCAGAATGTGCGGATCAACGACAACGGTACCGTCAAGACGGTCAAGATGTGCGCGAGCTGCATTCGTACCGGGAATTACGAAAAGGCGTAATCCCGTTCGGATCGGGTTCGGTTTCTGATTTTACTTGATAGGGCGGACGGGTTTGCGGAAAACCTCGGTCCGCCTTTTCTTTTTGTTTAAAATGGAGTTTGCGGATCATGCTGGGTTTGGGTGATGTTTCGATCCTGCTGGCGATGCTCGGCAGTATCGGGGTGACGGTCTTCGCCGTGATTTACGGCGCGCTGACGTGGAACTCCGGCGACGGCGAGGTGAAAAAATGATCGTCGCGGCGGCGGGGATGAATACGGTGGTGCTGGGCACGCTGATCGCGCTCTATGTGCTGGTCATCGGCTACCTCGGGTATCGCGGCTTCCGGCGGACGCGCAGTTCGAGCGACTATCTGCTCGCCGGGCGCGCGACCAATCCGTTCGTGATGGCGATGAGTTACGGTGCGGCGTTCATCAGCACCTCGGCGCTGGTGGGCTTCGGCGGAGTCGCCGGGCAGTTCGGCATGGGACTGCTGTGGCTGGTCTTCATGAATATCGCCATCGGCGTGGTGGCGGCGTTCATCTTCTTCGGTCGGCGCACCCGGGCGATCGGCGAGGCGCTGGGGGCGACCACCTTTCCGGACTTCATCGGCAAGCGCTTCCGCTCCAGCGGGCTCAAAGTGTTCGTCGCGGCGATAATCTTCCTCTTCATCCCGCTCTACTCGAGCGTGGTGCTGATCGGCGGCGCGCGCTTTCTGGAAGAGGTGATGCACATCCCCTACGCGTGGGCGCTCGGGATCTTCGCGCTGGTGGTGGCGATCTATGTGATTTTCGGCGGTCTCAAGGGCGTGATGTACGTCGACGCGCTGATGGGCACGGTGATGATCTGCGGCATGCTGCTGCTGCTCTTCCTCTGCTACCGCGACTTGGGCGGCGTGATCCCGGCGCACCGGGCGCTGACCGATCTGGCGCCGCTGGTCCGGGAGCGGATGCCCAAATTCTACGAACTCGGCCACCGCGGCTGGACGGTGATGCCCGCGTTCAACACCGCGTGGTGGTGGACGCTCGTGTCGAGCCTGATGCTCGGCGTCGGCATCGGCGCGCTGGCGCAGCCGCAGCTGGCGGTGCGCTTCATGACCGTCCGCAGCACCCGCGAACTGAACCGCGCGGTGCTGGTGGGGTCGGTATTCATCCTCTGCACCGTGGGGTCGGCGTACACGGTGGGGGCGCTCTCCAACGTGTCGTTCTTCCGCGCCGGGGGCAAACTCGCGTTCGAGGCGGCGGACGGCAACGTGGACAAGATCATCCCGATGTTCATCAACAAGACGCTGCCGCCGGTGGTGCTGTACCTCTTCGCGCTGACGATGCTGTCGGCGGCGATGTCGACGATGAGTTCGCTGTTCCACGTCACCGGGTCGTCGATCGGGCACGACATCGTGCGGACGGTCAGCCGCTCCGGCCGGGCGAGCGTGGCGATCACCCGCGGCGGCGTGCTCTTCGGGATCGTCGTGAGCGTGATCGTCGCGGCGCTGCTGCCGCCGGGGATCGTGGCGCGCGGCACCGCGATCTTCTTCGGCGTGTCGGCGGCGGCGTTCCTGCCCGCGTACGCGGGGGCGATCTACTGGAAGCGCACGACCACGCCGGCGGTCTGGGCGAGCGTGTCGGTCGGGCTGGGTGCGAGCCTCTTCGGGCTGCTGTTCCTCCACGCCAAGGAGTCGGCGAGCCTCGGACTGTGCCAGGCGCTCTTCGGCAAGCCGTGTCTGATCCCGGCGCATCCGTGGCCGGTGGTGGATCCGTTCATCTACGCGCTGCCGCTGGCGACGCTGACGCTGGTGGCGGTGAGCTTCTGCACCGCGCCGCTGCCGGAGCACTTCGTGGAACGCTGCTTCCCCGGAAAAAAAGCTCGGAATCAATAAAAAACAACACAACCCGACAAGGGGGATAAAATGTCATTTCCGCAGATCTCCAATCAGGTGGACTTCCCGAAACTCGAAGAGTCGATCCTCAAGTTCTGGGAGGAGGACCGCACCTTCCGGAAATCGCTCGACGCCCGCCGCGGCGCCGACGAGTTCGTCTTCTACGACGGCCCGCCGTTTGCGACCGGACTGCCGCACTACGGGCACCTGCTCGCCGGTACGATCAAGGACGTCGTGCCGCGCTACCAGAGCATGCGCGGCAAATTCGTCGAACGGCGCTTCGGCTGGGACTGCCACGGGCTGCCCATCGAGGCGCTGGCGCAGAATGCGCTCGGCATCTCGGGGGTGCACGAGATCCGCAAGTTCGGCATCGACAAGTTCAACGAGCAGTGCCGCTCGATGGTCACGCGCTATGTGAACGAGTGGCGCCACACCGTGACCCGGATGGGCCGCTGGGTCGACTTTGACCGCGACTACAAGACTATGGACGCCAAGTACATGGAAAGTATCTGGTGGGTCTTCAAGCAGTTGTGGGATCAGGGCCGGGTCTACAAGTCGTACCGGATCATGCCCTATTCGTGGAAACTCTCGACGCCGCTCTCGAACTTCGAGGCGGGCAGCAACTACAAGGACGTGCAGGACCCCGCGGTCACGGTGCGCGCCCGGGTCCGCTCCGGGGCGAAGCCGGAGTGGGGCACGACCTATCTGCTGATCTGGACCACCACCCCGTGGACGCTCCCCGAAAACCTCGCGATCTGCGCCGGGGCGACCGTGGACTACGTCGTGGTGCGCGACCTCACCGACGACGCGAAGCCGTGTTATGTGATGGCCGAGGCGCGGCTGTCGTCCATCTTCCGCAAGGAGGGGTCGTTCGAGATCGTCGCCAAGCTGAAGGGAGCCGACCTCAAGGGCTGGAAGTACGAACCGCTCTTCCCCTACTTCGCGGAACTTGAAAAAGAGGGCTGCTTCACGGTGTTGAACGACGACTACGTCAGCACCGGCGACGGCGTCGGCCTCGTGCACATCGCCCCCGCCTACGGCGAGGACGACTTCCGGGTCTGCCGCGAGGCGGGGATCATGGCGATCGCCGACCCGCTGGACACCTCGTGCAACTTCACCGGGCAGGTTCCGGAGTATCAGGGGCGCTTCTGCAAGGACTGCGACCGCGACATCATCGCGCGGCTCAAGGCCGAGGGCAAACTCGTCCATCAGGCGACGATCACCCACAGTTATCCCTTCTGCGACCGCACCGACACGCCGCTCATCTACCGGGCGATCGAGGCGTGGTACGTCAAGGTCGAGGATCTCCACGAGCGGATGATCCGCAACAACGAACCCGTCCGCTGGACCCCGGACTACGTCGGCGGCAAGCGCTTCGGCAACTGGCTCGGCAACGCGAGAGACTGGAACATCAGCCGCAACCGCTTCTGGGGCTCGTGCATCCCGATCTGGATCAACGACGACGACCCGGAAGACCGCATCTGCGTCGGCAGCGTCGCCGAACTGGAGGCGCTCTCGGGCGTCAAGGTCACCGATCTGCACAAGCACTACATCGACAAGATCGTGATCCGACGCGACGGCAAGACCTACCACCGCACCCCCGAGGTGCTCGACTGCTGGTTCGAATCCGGCTCCATGCCCTACGCCCAGCAGCACTACCCCTTCGAGAACAAGGAGCGCTTCGAGAAGAACTTCCCCGCCGACTTCATCGCGGAGGGGCTGGATCAGACCCGCGGCTGGTTCTACACGCTGATGGTGCTCGGCACCTGCCTCTTCGACAAGTCGCCGTACCGCAACGTGGTGGTGAACGGGCTCGTCCTCGCCGAGGACGGCCGCAAGATGTCCAAGCGCCTCAAGAACTACCCCGACCCGCTCGAAGTGGTCAACCGCTGCGGCGCCGACGCGCTGCGGCTCTTCATGCTGGGCAGTCAGGTGGTGCGCGCGGAGGACCTCAAGTTCTCGGAGGCGGGGGTCAAGGAGGTGCTGCGCGGCGTGATGATCCCGATGTGGAACGCGCTGAGTTTCTTCTGCACCTACGCGAACGTCGACCATTACACTCCGGGAGCGGAAGTCGCTCCGCCGGAAAATCCCGCGAACGTCCTCGACCGCTGGATCCTCTCCAGCGCCAGTCAGATGGTGCAGGAGCTCCGCGAGGAGCTGGACAACTACAATCTGCAGAAGGCGGCGAACCGGTTCAGCCGCTTCATCGACGACCTGACCAACTGGTACATCCGCCGCAGCCGCCGCCGCTTCTGGAAGAGTTCCAGCGATGCGGACAAGCGCGAGGCGTACCAGACGCTGCACTATGTGCTGATCGTCTTCGCCAAGGCGGCGGCGCCGTTCATCCCGTTCACGACCGAGGCGATCTACCGGGCGCTGCGGACGCCCGCGATGCCCGAGTCGGTGCATCTCTGCGACTATCCGACCCCGGACGACTGCCGCGACGAGGAGCTGGAAAAGCAGATGGAACTCACCATGACCGCCGTTTCGCAGGGGCGCTTCCTGCGGACGAAGCACAATCTCAAGGTGCGCCAGCCGCTCGCCCGGGCGGTGCTGGCGGTCGCGGATGAAAAACTGCGGCGGCTGCTCGCGGGGACGAAGGAGATCGTCGCCGAGGAGCTGAACGTCAAGCAGGTCGACGTCGTCGCCGACGAGGAGGAGTTTGTGAATTTGAGCTGCAAGGCGAACTTCAAGGTGCTCGGCGCGCGCTTCGGCAAGGATATGAAGGTCGCCGCGGCGAAGATCGCGTCGCTCTCCGGAGCCGAGATCGGCAAACTCGTCGCGGGCGGCAAACTCGCGATCGAACTCCCCGACGGGCGGCGGGAGGAGATCGGCGCGGAGGATCTGGTGATCCGCCGCGACGAGAAGCCCGGCATGGTCGCCGCGAGCGAAAACGGCGTGACCATCGCGCTCGCCACGGAACTTACGCCCGAACTCGTCGCCGAGGGATTGGCGCGCGAACTTGTGAGCAAGATCCAGAACCTCCGCAAGGAGCGCGACTTCGACGTTACCGACCGGATAATCGTCACCTACGACGCTCCCGCCGAGGCGTCGTCGGCGTTCGCTGCGTTCCGCGACTACATCGCGGGCGAGGTGCTCGCCGCCGGTTTCGCGCCCGGCGCGGGCGACACCGCGCTCGACGTGAACGGCCTCGAGGTCAAAGTCACGGTCGCCAAGGCGTGAGCGATACGGCGACACGGCGGCGGATCGTCTCGAGCGTCTGCCTCGCGGCGGCGGTCGCGCTGATCGCCGTCTGCGGAGTGCCGCTCTACCGGCGCTTCGCCGCGCCGCCGCCGGTGGCGACGCGCGTCGCGTTCCAAGCGATGGGGACGCGCGCCGCGTGTTCCTTTCACACCCGCGACGCGGCGACCGCCGCCGCGGCGGTCGCCGCCGTCCGGAGCGCGTTCGACGCGGTGACGGCGGCGTGCAACCTCCACGACCCCGCGAGCGAACTCTCGCGCCTCAACCGCGAGGCGGGAGCGGATTTTTTCGTCTGCTCGCCGCTGTTGTGGCGCGTCCTCACCGAGGCGCGCCGCGCCCATGCCGCGAGCGGCGGCGCCTTCGACATCACCGTCAAGCCGCTCATGGACCTCTGGGGCTTTTACCGCAAACGGAAAAAACTCCCGTCTCCGCAGGAGATCGCCGCGGCGCGCTCCCGCGTCGGTCTTGACCGGCTGGAGTGGGACGATTCCCGCCGCGCGGTGCGCTTCACGACCCCCGGCATGGCGCTCGATCTGGGCGGCATCGCCAAGGGATACGCGCTCGATCTCGCCGCCCGCCGGGTGCTGGAACTCGGCGTCACGAGCGGCGTCATCGATCTGGGCGGCAATCTGTATCTGCTGCCCGCGCCGCCGCCGGGACGGGAGCGCTACCGCATCGGCATCCGCTCGCCCTCCGGTCGCGGCGACTCCGGCGAGGTGCTGGAACTGGCCGGTCCCTGCGCCGTATCCACGAGCGGGAGTTACGAGCGCTTCACGGTGCTGGAAAACCGGCGCTGCGGTCATGTGATCGACCCCGCGACCGGCGACGCTCCGTATCTCCGCCGCTCCGCGACGGCGGTCGCCCCGACCGGCATCGAGTCGGACTGGCTGTCGAGCGCGGCGTTCCTGCGCGGCGAGGCGATCGTGCCGCAGCTCCGCCGCGCTGTGCCGGGGGCGCTGATCCACTTCACCGCCGCCGCCGAGTGAATCCCGCCCGCTTCGCGGCTCACCAGCCTTGAACTTTGCCGCTTTGGTGGTATATTCCATACGTCGAAACTATGCACATCAATCCGGAATGGGGACCCGGAGGAGAAACGGAAGATATGGAAGACAGGCAGTCGGAACGCGGGTTGCTCCTGAACTACACCGGCGACGGCAAAGGCAAAAGTTCGGCGGCTTTCGGCACGGCGCTGCGGGCGCTGGGCTGGGGCTGGAAGGTCGGGATACTGCAATTCATCAAGGACGACGCGCCCACCGGCGAGGCGCGGTTTTTCCGCCGCTACTTCCCGGATCTCGTCTTCGAGCAGTACGGCGCGGGCATGCTCGACCGCGACGCCGACCACCGCGGCGCCGCCGCGGCGGGGTGGAAACGGGCGCAGGAACTGCTGCGCGACTTCGACGGCGAACTGTTGATCCTCGACGAATTGAACGTGGTGCTCCACTTCTACCTGCTCGAGCCGGACGACATCCGGAAAGCGCTGCTGGAGCGGCGTCCCGGATTGAATGTGATCCTCACCGGACGCTACGCGCACCCCAAGATCGTCGAGATCTCCGACCTCGTTACCCGCGTCGAGTGCGAAAAGCACCCGTTCGAGCAGGGCTTGCCCGCCCGCCGGGGCATCGACTTCTGAACGGCCCGCCGTTACCGCTCCTCGCGGCACCACGCGGCAACGATGGTGATGTTGTCGCCCGCCCCCCGGAGCAGCGCGCGGCGCATGAGTTTGCCGACCGCCATGCGCGAGGTGACGGATTCCTTGAGCGCGTCGACGATCTCGTCGGCGCTCACGAAGTGGTGGAGCCCGTCGGAGCAGAGCAGATAGATGGTGCCGGCGCATAGCGGCCGGATGTGCGCCGTCACCTCCAGCCGGTTGCGGATGCCGACCGCCTTGCAGAGGGCGCAACTGCCGGGGCAGACGTCGTCGACGGTGAGCTGCCGCAGCGCGCCCGCCTTGCAGTCGAACTCGTAGAGGCGGCTGTCGCCGACGTTGCAGCAGACGAGTTCGCTTTCGGTGAATACGGCGCAGGTGGCGGTACACCCCATCGGGCGGTCGCGGCGGTCGAATTCGTTGCGCCGGAAGAGTTCCGCGCTGATGTCGACCAGTTCCCGGACGAGGAAGTCCGCGGCGTCTTCGGCGCGTTCGATCGCGCGGCCGCGGCGCAGGAACGCCGCCAGGATGCCGCGGCAGCAGTACATGCTGGCGACTTCGCCGTCGCGGTGTCCGCCGATGCCGTCGGCGACCAGCGCCAGACTGGAGGCGAAGCCCGGCGGAGCGATGATGCAGTAGTTGTCCTCGTTTTTCACTCTGCCGGCGCCGATATTGGTCTCGCCGGCGATGCTGACCTTGCACCGTCCCATCGCGTTCCTTTCCCGGATCAAATTGCCATCCGCCGATCTTCAATATAGCGCAATGTCGGGAAAAATTAAAGATTGCGCCGCCGGGATTGTTGAAAAATCACGGTTTTCGGGTTATTGTTTAAGAAAATATTTTTTTGACGCCGCAGATCACAGAGGGAGAAAATTCTATGCTGCAGGAAATGCCGCTCGACATCCAATGGCTGACCTACGCCTTGGCGAGCAACAACGCGCTGACCGTCGACGAGGCGGAGCGGATGCTGGAAGCGCTGCCGGAACCCGAGATCACCGCCTTCGCCCAGGCGGTGCTGGACAAACTGTCCGCCGGACTGGGCGACGCCGACGCCGAATCGCTGCTGGAACAGATCCAGGAACTGGTCAACTACGCCGTCGAGCAGGCGGCGCAGGGGGCTCCGCCGCCGGAACTCGACGCGGCGGGCGGCGGCGAATCCGGCATCGCCAGTTCCGACGTGATAAGTTACGCGGGGATGGACATCGATATCTCCGGCGTCAACTCCTACGAGGATCTGCCGAGCCTCTGCGACACGGCGGAACTTTCGGACGAGGAACTCGCCCAGCGGATGGTCTATCTGCTGGCGTGTTTGCGCAAACTCGGGTGCAGCGACCTGCATATCTCGGGCGGCGCGCCGCCGTTCGTCCGGCGCAAACTCGAAGTGGAGCGGCTGGACAGTTACGTCCTGACCGACGAAGATTCGTTCCGGCTGAACACGGTGCTGCTCCCCGAGGAGCGCCGCGAGGAGTTCATCAAAGAGCAGGATCTGAGTTTCGCCATCGAGGTCGGCAGCGACCGCTTCCGCGTGGCGCTGATGCAGCAGAAGGAGGGCACGAGCGGCAGTTACCGTCTGGTCCCCGACCACATCTGCTCGCTCGAGGAACTGGGCTTCATGGATGACGACATCATCTTCATCCGCCGGATGCTCGACTACACCAACGGCCTCGTGCTGGTCACCGGTCCCATCGGCGCCGGCAAGACCACCACCCTCGCGGCGATGATCGACATCGTGAACGAAAAACGCCACGACCACATCATCTCGATCGAAGATCCCATCGAAATTCTGCAGACCTCCAAGAACTGCCAGGTCACGCAGCGGGAAGTCGGCCACCACACCGCAAGTTACAGCCGCGCGCTCAAGGCGGCGCTGCGCGAGGACCCGGACGTGATCGTCATCGGCGAAATGCACGACCTCGACACCATCGAAAACGCCATCACCGCCTCCGAGACCGGTCACCTCGTGATCGGCACTTTGCACACCAGCGACGCCGCCAACACCATGAACCGCGTGCTGGACGTCTTCCCGCCCGCCCAGCAGCCGCAGATCCGCGCCATGACCGCCGGCAGTCTGCGCGGCGTGGTCTGCCAGAAACTGATCCGCAACGGCATGGGCGGGCTGGAGGTGGTCTACGAGATCCTCATCAACACGATGGCGGTAGCGAACACCATCAACGAGGGCAAGACCTTCCGCCTCAAGTCGACGATGGTCACGTCGAACAAGCAGGGCATGTGCACGATGGATCAGTGCATATTGCGCAAGTACGAGGCCAACTTGCTGACCTACGAGGCGGCGCTCGTCCAGATGACCGACCTGTCGGTCAAGGCGCAGCTGAACGCCGCGTGGGCGGCCCGCGAGGCGGCGAAAGCCAAGGCGGCGAAGGGCAAACGGTAATCGGAACGGATAAATAAAACCTCAGAGTCACATAGAGAACAGTCATATGGAAAACGAACCTGTCATCAACGGTTATCTGCGCCGGATGCTCGAACTCGGCGGCTCGGACCTGCATCTTTCGGTGGACTACCCGCCCAAGGCGCGCATCCACGGCAACCTGCAGGTGCTCGAGGACGACGTGCTGGACGCCGACCGCCTCGCCGCGATCATGCAGGAGATCTGCCTGCCCGCCGAACGCTGGGACATCTACCTCGAACAGCACGACCTCGACTTCGCGCACGAGATCCCCGGGGTCGCCCGCTTCCGCTGCAACTATCTGTACAACTACCACGGCATGGGTTGCGTCCTGCGGCAGATCCCGAGCAAGATCATGACCATCGACGAACTCAAACTGCCGAAGGTGCTCAAGGAGATCTGCGAGATCCCCTCGGGGCTGATCCTCGTCACCGGACCCACCGGCAGCGGCAAGTCCACCACTCTCGCGGCGATGATCGACTACATCAACGAAAACAAGAACCGCCACATCATCACCATCGAGGACCCGATCGAGTTCGTCCATCAGAACAAACTCAGCACCATCGTCCACCGCGAAGTGGGCATCCACGCGCGGAGCTTCCCCAAGGCGCTGCGCGGAGCGATGCGCTCCGACCCCGACATCGTGCTGATCGGTGAGATGCGCGACAACGAAACGATCCGTCTCGGCCTCACCTGCGCCTCGATGGGCATGCTGGTCTTCGCCACCTTGCACACCAACAACGCGCCGAAGACGGTGGACCGTATCATCGACGCCTTCCCCTCCGACGAGCAGGCGCAGATCCGCACCATGCTGGCCGAGTGTCTGCAGGCGATCGTATCGCAGCTGTTGTGCCGCAAGGTCAACGGCGGCCGGGTGGCGGTCCACGAAGTGCTGCTGTGGGCGGACGGTCTGCCGAACACGATCCGCGAGGGGCAGATCTCCAACATCCGCACGATCATCGACGCCGGCGTGGGCCGCGGGATGCAGGCGATGGACAACTCGATCCAGGCGCAGCTCGACGCGGGCAACATCTCCATCGAGGAGGCGTACATGAAGGCTAGCGACAAGAACCGCTTCATCAAGCAGCTCGAAGAGGAGGAGGAGCGCCGCCGCCGGGAGATGCTCGCCGCGGCGAAACGCCGCAAATAGGTGCCGCCGATGCGAATCTTGGAGACATGGAGCAAACTCTGCCGCGCCCACCGCTCGCAGGACGAAACGCTCGGGGGAGGGGTGCGGGAGTTCTTCTTCCCGAAACTCACCCGGAGATTTTTTCTGCGGGCGGCGGCGGTGACGGCGCTCGCCGTAGCGGTCTTCGGCTGGCTGCTGATCCCCTGCGTGATCGACGGGGCGAGCATGGTGCCGACCTACACCGAACACGGCTTCACCTTCTGCTGGAGCGGGCGCTACTGGTTCTCGGCGCCGAAGCGCGGCGACATCGTGATCGTGCGCTACCACGACCGCGTCTTCTACCTGAAGCGGGTGGTCGCGCTCGCCGGGGACACGGTGGAGTTCCGGGACGGGCGGCTCTTCGTGAACGGCGAAGCGCAGCACGAGCCGTATGTCCGCTACCTCTGCGACTGGGAACTCGCGCCGCGCACCGTCGAGCCGGGGCATTGCTACGTCGTCGGCGACAACCGCGGCCAGCCGATGGATATGCACCGCTTCGGCAGCGTGTCGCTGCGGCGCATCGCGGGCGCTCCGCTGTTTTGAATGCGTCCCCGTCCGGGGCGGCGGTTCGCCCCGGGCATGGAAACCATAGTCGTGGAGGTCGGGTATGCTGGAGCGGGTCCTGCGTTGGAACTTCTCCGCCGAGGAGCGTTTTTTTGCCTTGACACTGGGGTTTGCCGCGACCTGGCTGGCGAATTCGGTCGCCGTCTGGTTGTGGGCGGGCTTTGCGCCTTTACGGGAGCCCGAGGCGGCTTTGGCGCTGTTCGGCATAGCCGCCATGGCGATGGCGTCGGTGTGGCTGTACGCGGTCGTGCTCTACTGCTTTTATCCTCCGGCGGATGACCGACTCCTGCTGCGCCGGATCGCGCTGGTGTTGGCGACGCCGCTTCTGGCGGCGGCGGGGGGATTGAGCACCGGTTCTTGGCCGCTCGCGGCGGCGGTGCTGCTGCTGTGCGTCGTCTGGGCGGGGCCGTTCCTCGGTTCGCGCCGCGCGCGGGGGTGGCAGATCGCGGCGTCGGTCGCGTGGACGCTCGCCGCGCTCACGCTGTGGCAGGACCGACTTTTTCATGCCGCCCCGGTGTCCGCGGACTTCCGGATCTCTAACCTCATAACGGCGGGCGGAGTGCTCTGCGGCGTCGTCGGGTGGGCGCTGACGGGAGTCGCCTTGGCGCGTCGTTCCGATCTGCCGCTTCGCCGGATCTTCGGCGGGCGCACCGCGCTGCTGCTGATCCTCTGGGGCGCGGCGTACGCGGTCATGGCGGCGTTCGCGCTCCGCTCGGTGCGGGAGACGCGGGAACTGATCGCCGACTTGGAGCGCAAGTACGGTCATCCCGTCACGGCGGAGGAAGTGCGGAGGATGTATTTCACGGATCGCCGCGTCGACCGGGAGTTCTGGGAGAAATTGCCGACGCACTATCGGGAGTCGCGGATCGCCGTCCACTCCTGTCCGCCGGGAGCGGTCCGGGAGTTTTTCTCGGCGTCGGCGGGTGAAATTCCCGCTTCCGCAGCGGAACCGTGGGGCGAAGTTCCCGCCCTCGCAATGGAAAAATGGCGCCGCCGCTTCGAGGGCGATCCCCGGGTGTCGGAGGTGGCGGCGCGGTTGGATGCTCCGCTCCCCGCCTGTCCGCGGGAGTTCCGGCACGGTAAATTGTGCTCCATTGAATTGCCGGAGTTGCACACCATCCGCTTCCTGGTCCAGGACTATCTGGTGTGGCATCTGCGCTTCGCGCTGGAGCGGCGCGACGCGACGGCGGCGGCGACGGCATTGCGTCGGATGGAGTACGCGGCGGACTATCTGGAAAAAGATGTCTTCCCGATCTCCATATTGGTCTGGAATCTCGTGGAACGGCACCGTCTGGAAGCCTTGGAGCGGGTGATCGCGTCGGGATTGTCGAGCGACGAAGCGCTGCGGGAACTCTCCGGGAAACTCGCCGCGGCGCAGACCCGGTCGTCGGCGCTCGAACGGCGCGCCCGGTATGGCGAACTTGCGATGTGGGCGGATGTCACCGCCCATTACCGGGAACTGCTGGCCGCGGAAGGCACGGTTTTTCCCGATCTGGTCGTCGCCGCGATCTTCCCGTCGTTTTGGTATGCGTGGGAAAAGAACCGTCAGGATCTCTTCTCCTTGTGGCTGACCGACGATTGGCTTGCGGCCGACGATCCCAACGGCCGGAATATGCCGCTGACCATGATTGGCGCCCCGGCGCGGCGGAATCTGGCGGAGCGTTTCGGCTCGCTCCGCGCCCGCTATGCCGGGATGCGGGTGCTGATCGCCGCCGAACTGGAGCGCCGTCGCACCGGCCGCTTCCCGGAGACGCTCCCGGATCTTCCCGCCGATCCCTTTACCGGGCGTCCGCTTCATTACCGCGTCGGCAAGTTTCGGGAGCGGATCCCGGTCTGGAACGCCGGGGCACGGGAGTTTTCGTCCGCGGTCCGTCCGGTCGAAGGCGCGGCGGTCTGGAGCATCGGCGCCGATGCCGGTTCGCCGTCGCAGCGCGCGCCGAAAACCGAAACGGAGCGGGAACCACCCGTATTCGACCGGAAGGATCTCCCCTATGTGCTGCTCCGCCGCCCCGTCAGGTGACGGAACGGGGAACTTGAAAAACGGTTTATCCGTGCTATAATAATACGATACCAATATTCAAGCGCGCGGAGATCCGTCTCCGCCATGTCGTAATATGTTTGAAGATAAAAAGCAACTGTGTCTGGTCGTCCCGTGTTATAACGAGGAGAGCATTCTGGAAAACTCCATCGGCGCGCTGCTCGCACTGCTGGAAGAACTCAGGCGGCGGGACCTCGCCGCCGAGGGCAGTTGTCTGCTCCTCGTCGACGACGGTTCGTCGGATCGGACGTGGCAGATCATTCAAGACCACGCCGGTCGCTTCCCGGGGCGGGTCCGCGGCATCTCGTTCGCCGCCAACCGCGGCCACCAGGCGGCGCTGCTCGCCGGGTTGTCCGAGGCGGTGCGCTTCGCGGATGTCACCGTATCGCTCGACGCCGATCTGCAGGACGACATCAACGTGATCCCGGAGTTCATGCGCGAATATATCAACGGCAACGACATCGTCTACGGCGTCCGGGGCGACCGCAGTTCGGACTCGTTCTTCAAGCGCTTCACCGCCGAGTCGTTCTACCGGCTCCTGCGCTTCATGGGGGTCAAGACCGTATTCAACCATGCCGACTTCCGGCTGATGAGCGCCCGGGCGGTGAAGGAACTGTTGAACTACTCCGAAGTCAACCTCTATTTGCGCGGACTGGTGCCGCTGATCGGCTTCCGCCAGTCCATCGTGATGTACACGCGCCAGGCCGCCGACCGGCCGACCCACTACCCGCTGCGCAAAATGCTGATGCTGGCATGGGAGGGGATAACGTCGTTCAGCATCCGCCCCATCCGGGCGATCACCGTGCTCGGGCTGCTGATGTTCGTCGTCTGCATCGGACTGCTGGGGTACATCATGTACAGCAAGTTCCTCGGCGCGACCGTTCCCGGGTGGACGTCGCTCGCGATGGTGTCGCTGCTGCTGGGCGGGTTCCAGCTGGTGGCGATCGGGATCATCGGCGAGTACATCGCGAAGATCTATCTGGAAGTCAAGCGCCGTCCGCGTTTCTGCATCCGGGAAAAGACCGGCTTCGACGTCAAGTGACCGCGGGGCTCAACGTTCGGTTTTTTCCGTATCTCCGCTCCGGTGCGTCAGCGCCGACACGAAAAGCGCCAGCGTCGACAGCAGCATCATGATCTGGTAAAAGGGGAATATGCTTCTCCCGCCGGCGTGGGAGTATCTGAATATCCTTTCGCCCGCCGGAAAACTGCCGCCGACCATGTTTCCCCAAGCCAGCACCCGTCCCATCGGGAGTGTCCAAAAGACCAGTATCGCCGCCACGGCAAGCAGGTCGAGTTTCTGCCGGGACCCCGCTTTTTCCCGGCCGCACATGGCGCGCCAGCGTTCGACGAAGAGAACGCCGACAAACGGCATAAAGAGCACACAGTCGTAGGCGCGGTGATAGGAGATAGCCATCGTCATGGTCGTGAACGCTCCCCATTCCGCGGCGGTCAACTTTCCGTCCTTGCGGTCCCGCCGCGCGATCCTGACCAGCGCGGCGGCGTACAGCGCCAGCAGCAGCGCTTTCAGCAGCCAGTTTACGAAGTTGCTTTGGAAGAATCCGAGATGGACGAATTGAAACGAACTCAAATTGGCATACGAGTTCGCCCCGCGGGTGATGTCCCGGAGCACGAGCAGGATATAATCCCGCAACGTGGGGAATATGCCGTCGAGCCACAGCCCCACCGATAGCACCAGCACCGCGAACAACCCGAATGCCGTCGCTCCGAGCCGCCAGCGCTTCCGGATCAGCAGCACCGGGACCTGCATCGTCAGCAGGGAGTATTTCATCGCGGCGGCAAGTCCGAGCAGCAGGATGTTCGCCCCGCCGTCCCGCGCCGGATAAAACAACGCGGCGAACAGCAGCAGCGCCGCGGTCCCGGAGTTCTGCCCGTGCCGCAGCATCAGCACAAAGGGCGCCGAGGTGGCGATCATGGCGAACGCCGCCCATACCGGCAGGTTGCTCCAGCGGTTGCGGAGCCAGTCGCGCGGATCGAGACCGTAATAGCGGAAGACCAGCAAAGTGAAGCCTAAAAACGTCAGGATCCCGCAGGCGAAGAAAAAGCCCCGGTGGACCTTTTCCGGCACAAAACAGAACGGCATGGACAACAGCGACATGCTGGGCGCCTGCAGCGGATATTTGTATATCGTCGTATTCGTTTCGCTGCGGTAGGGCGAGCGCCCCTGAAGCACCAGCCGCGCCGTTTCGACGAAGTACTGCGTGTCGACGGGAGGATCACCCGGCCACGCAATGCCGAGGCGGACCGCCACGAACAGACCGAGCAGTATTTTGACCGTTCCCGCGAGGAACGGTTCATGTCCGGCAAGAAATTTTTTCATCGCCCCATATCGCTTTCAACGGCTTCGCCGCCGCTCGGGTCAGCGGCGGTACTTGCGGCAGAAACGGCACCCCGGATCGTCGCACAACAGCACGTTCGGATCCTCCTTGATGACCGCCATGCCGATCTCGTACAGCTGCCGGAGGTCGAGCGCCATCACCTTGCCCATGCCGAGCGGGGCGCTTTTGAGTTCCAGCCCGCGCGCGAAGGCGCGGCGGAAGAATTTGCACTCCATCGCGTTGTGGTAGAACTCGCGGCAGCCCGGCAGGTGACGCGGCACGGCGACGGTCTCCAAGTCCCCCTCCGGGGTCTTCACCCGGCAGATCGCGGTCGAAAGGAACGGCATGCGCGTCGCATCCTCGAGGAAGTGGATGAAGGTCGTCGATTCCAGTCCCGCTCCGAAGTAGAGCACCTTGCCGCCCTGCTCCAGCGCTTTCGCGAGCGGAGAGGTCTCCCCCGCGGGCGGATCGCAGGGCGCGTGGGCGTCCACGCAGGCGCGGGCGCGGGGACCGAAGCCCGCCCACGAGTGGGTGATGTGGCGGCTCCGCACCGCGCCGGGGAACTCGCGCAGCACCGTCTTGCCGACGTTGCCCGTCCAGACCGCGTCGGCGTCGTCGGGATCGAACGGCCGGTAGCGCCAGCCGCGGTTGGGCCCGCCGAGGAAGATGTACGGGCGGGTGAAGGTGGTGAAGAGCGCGGTGTCGGTGTTCCGCACGATGGCGCGGATCAGCGTTTCGGCGCCGCCGCGGATGTGCCCGCACTTCGAGACCGAGGCGTGGACGAGCACGAGGTCGTCGGGGGTGACGCCGATCCGCCGCAGCGCTTCGCCGATGTCCTCCGCGGTGATCTCCGGGCGGCGCAGCGCCTCCAGATAGCCGTAATCGGCGAAGTGGTTCATGGCGTCGACGTACTTCTTCACCGCGCCTTCGTTCAGTTCGGTCCCGGTCTCGGCCTCGGCGGCGGCGATCGCCTGTGCGAGGGTGCGCTTGCCGTCGAGGTAACTCATCGTATTGGCGAACGCCCCGTAGATCATACCGTCCGGGATGGCGATGCGCGCGTGGGGCGGCACCTTCGCCTGCGAGTAGGGGAAGCCCGGCTCCTTGCGCTTGAGGACCATCCGCGCGGCGTAGTCCCGCCACGGGGTGTGCTTTTCCGGGATCGCCGGGGCGGCCGCCGGGAGCGGCGGTTCGGTGTCGGCGAGTTCCCGCACGAAGGCGGCGGCGAAGGCGGCGCTGCGGCACATGGTGTCGCGGTCGATGAAGTTCACGTCGCACTGCGCCGAGTTGTGCCAGAAACCGCGGCCGCGGCCCAGCATCCACACGGAGGGCACGCCGACGGTCGGGTCGCCGATGCAGAGGTCGTCCATGTAGGTCGGGTCGCCGAGTTCGAGTTTCAGCACGTCCTTGAATTCGTCGTAAGCCTTGCGGAGCAGCGCGTTGCCGGCGAAGGGCACGGCGTTGCCGGTCGGGTACAGCGCGAGCGATTCGTCTTTGACGGCGCCGATGGAGTCGATGTTGCAGCCGCCGACGACTTCGTTTTTGAGGTTTTCGCCGCGCATGGCGGCGTAGGCGGCGTAGCCGTACATCTCCATCGCGAAGACGAGGCGCACCGAATATCGCGGCTTCGGCTCCGCCATCAGCAGTTTGGCGACTTCGATGGCGGTGGAGATACCGGAGGAGTCGTCGTTGAGCAAGGGTTCGTAGAGGTGCGCCACGAGCCAGACCTCCTTCGGAGACTCTCCGGGGACGAGCGCGGTGACCATCGGGTCGACGCCGACGTAGCGCCGCCCGTCGCATTCGACGCGCATTTCCAGCCCCGAGGTGTTGGCGCGGCGGCGGATCGTGTCGCCCATGCGCGGCGTGACGGTGAAGCCGATGAACGGGCGGTCGGCGGCGGTGACGTGCCAGTCGCCGCTTTCGGTGGCGGCGTTCGCCCATTGGAGCGAGTCGGGGGATTCGTAGCGCCCGATCACGAAGTCGGTGATGAAGCCGAGCGCGCCGAGGTCGAGCAGCGGACGGATCACGCCGCTGTTGGCGCGGGTCAGGGGTTCGAGCATCACCATCGCGCCGCGCGGATCGGCTCCGGCGAGGAGCTGCGCCTCAGTGATGACCGGGGCGACGACCCCGCCGGGGGGCGTTGCGACGGAGCCTTTGACGAGGTGGAAGGGATGGCGCTGAAAGTCGGCGGCGGCGCGGTCGTTGTTCGCGACGAGTCCTCGCTTGATGACGGGGACCCACCCGGTGTCGCCGTCGTCGAGGAACGAGAGCCGCCCGACCGTGGCGTCCCACGCGAGCGGCATGAGTTTATCCTGACAGGCGGCCCGGCCGTCGGCGGGGAGGTCGATGCGTTCGACGCCGGGGATCCCGGCTTCGACGAGCTGCTGTCTGACGTACTCCGCCGCGCGGATGTGGCAGGGCGTGGTCTGACCGATCTCGATGGCGGCGAGTTCCACGGTGCGGCGGAAGAGTTTTTCGCCGTCGACCCGCCGCAAAAATTTTTCGTAGGCCTGTTTCATTTTTTAAATCACCTCGGGGTAAAAAAAGCGCCGTTTGGCGGCGGCTTCGTGATTCAGCGGATCTCCAGCATACGTTCGATGGCGCGCCGGGCGCGGTCCATGAGGTCGGCCGGGAGCACGACCTCCGGCTTGCCGTCGCGGAGGGCGTCGCGGATCTTTTCGAGCGTCACGAGTTTCATATCGTCGCAGCAGGGGCGCGGATCAAGTTCGTAGAAGCGCTTGCCGGGATTTTCCTTGCGCATCCGGTGCAGGATGCCGTACTCGGTGCCGACGATGAACTCCGTCTCGGGCGCGTTTTTGACCAGCCGGAGCATGCCGCCGGTCGAAAGGGCGTGATCCGCGGCCGCCACGGTCTCGGGCGGGCACTCCGGGTGGACGAGCGCCACCGCGCCGGGGTGGAGCCGCCGCGCGGCGGCGATTTGGGCGGGGGTGACTTCGTGGTGGATCGGGCAGCACCCCGGCCAGAACTCCATTTTGCGGCCGGTCGAGTTGGTGATGTTGCTGCCCAGATGCCGGTCGGGGAGGAACATGATCGGCGCGTCGGCGGGGATCGATGCCACGATCCGTTCGGCGTTGGCGCTGGTGCAGCAGATGTCGACCTCGGCCTTGACCTCGGCGGTGGTGTTGACGTAGGCGACGAGCACGGTGTCGGGGTGTTCGGCCTTGTACTTGCGGACGGCTTGGGCGTCGGCCATGTCGGCCATGCGGCAGCCGGCGCAGGGGGCGGGGTTGAGCACGGTGGAAGCGGGGGCGAGGATCTTCGCCGTCTCCGCCATGAACGACACTCCGCAGAAGACGATGCAGGGCGACTTGGCGTCGCGCGCCTTGAGGCTGAGTTCGAGCGAATCGCCGACGAAATCGGCGGCGTCCTGAACTTCGGGCGAGGTGTAGTTGTGGGCGAGGATCACCGCCTGCCGCTGCGATTTGAGTTCGGCGATCTCGGAAAGGATGTCGTTGCGCATGTGGTTCACCTGTGTGCGGGTTCGTGAAACGACCGCTCCGGATGCCGCATGACCGCGCGGCGGATCCGGAGCTGTATGGGAAATGCGGGACGGTGCGCCCGCCGTATCCGGTCAGGAGAGGGAGGCGATGTACTTCTGGTACGCCTCTTCGTCCATCATGTCGTCGAGTTCGGAGCTGTCGATATTGACGAGTTTGCAGATCCAGCCCTTGTCTTCGGGCGAATCGTTGATGATCGCCGGATCGTCGACCAGCGCTTCGTTGACCGCGGCGACGGTGCCGCTGATGGGCGAATAGAGGTCGCTGGTGCCTTCGGCGGCTTCGAGTTCGCCGAGGCGGTCGCCGATGATGAAGTCGTCATCCTCGTCGGGCAGTTCGACATAGGTCACTTCGCCGAGTTCGTCCGCGGCATATTCGGAGATGCCGACCACGGCTTCGTCGCCGTTAACCTCCACCCATTCGTGGTCTTCGGTGTAGTATTTCATATTTTCCCCAGAAAAAACATTGATGGCATTTCGCTGTGCGCTACTCTGAGGATAATAAACAACGCATTATATAAATGTCAAGCAGGTAACACATATTTTTGCGAAGATTTTACATGAAAACGGCGCTTGCCGCCATCGGGCGCCGACCGACCGGGGGGGGGCTGCCCGCCCGGTCGGTCGGCGGAAATTACGCAAGTTTTGCCAGACGGTAACTGTTGACTCCGCTTGCGGCGCTTTCGATCTTGAGGTACTTGACGGCCTCGCCGAGGTCGCCGAGCGTGATGTGGTCGCTCACCTGATCGCCGGAAGCGAGCGTGAACGACGCGAGATCCGCGATACTGCCGTCGGCACGCTCCATTTGGGCGGCGACGGCTTTCCGGTCGGCGTCGCAGAAGGTGACTTTCGCCTTGCCCGCTTCCATATCGAGCATCAGCTTGGCGACATCGCCGACATCGTAGTAATCGACCTTGTCGAGGGCGTTGTCGAGCGCGCCGAGCACCGTGTCCTTGAGTTCGGTCGCGTTCGCCCACGAGTTGTTGCCGGTATCCACGATGTTGGAGACCTTGGCGCTTCTGACCTTGGACTTGTTGCCCGCCGCGTCGACGCCGCGGAAGTAGTAAGTCCCGTTCGCCGTGATCGTAAGCGCCTTGGAGTAGGTCTTCCACGTCGTGCCGTCGGTGGAATACTGCTTCTTGGCCGAATCCTTCGAGAACGTCGCCGTTACGGTGATGCTCTTCGCCGCCTTGGTCGAGCTCAGCTTGACGGTCGGGGCGGCGGGAGCGGTTTTGTCGATGTTGGCGACCTTGACGGTCGTGACCTTGGAGACGTTGCCCGCCGCGTCGGTGCCGCGGAAGTAATACGTCCCGTTCTTGGTCGCCGTCACGGTGTCGGTGCAGTTCTGCCACGATTTGTTGTCGGTGGAATACTGCTTCTTGGCGCTGTCGCCCGAGAACGTGACCGTAAGGGTGACGTCCTGATTGGTCGCCTTGGTGTTGCTCAGCTTGACGGTCGGAGCGGCGGGAGCGGTTTTGTCGATGTTCGCGACCTTGAGGCTCGTGACTTTCGAGACGTTGCCCGCCGCGTCGACGCCGCGGAAGTAGTAGGTACCGTTTTTGCTGACCGACAGCGCCTTGGAGTAGGTTTTCCACGTTTTGTTGTCGGTAGAGTATTGCTTGGTGGCACTGTCCTTCGAGAACGTCGCCGTCACGGTGATGTTCTTGTTGGTCAACTTGGTGTTGCTCGCCTTGACGGTCGGGGCGTCGGGAGCGACCTTGTCGATGTTGGCGACCTTGATGCTTTTGACCTTCGAGACGTTGCCCGCCGCATCGACGCCGCGGAAGTAGTACGTCCCGTTTTGGCTGACCGTAAGCGCCTTGGAGTAGGTTTTCCACGTCTGATTGTCGGTGGAGTACTGCTTCTGGCTGCTGTCCTTCGAGAACGTGGCAGTAAGGGTGATATTTTTGTTGGTAGCCTTGGTGTTGCTCGCCTTGACGGTCGGGGCGTCGGGAGCGACCTTGTCGATATTGGCGACCTTGATGCTCGTGACCTTGGAGACGTTGCCCGCCGCGTCCGTCGCGCGGAAGTAGTAGGTCCCGTTCTTGGTCGCCGCCACGGTGTCGGAGCAACTCTTCCACGTTTTGTTGTCGGTGGAGTATTGCTTCTTGGCGCTGTCGGCCGGGAACGTGACCGTGAGGGTGACGTCCTGGTTGGTCGCCTTGGCGGTGCTCGCCTTGACTTTGGGCGCGGCGGGAGCGACCTTGTCGATGTTCGTGACCTTGTAGGTCGTGACTTCGGACTTGTTGCCCGCCTTGTCGATCGCGCGGAAATAGTAGGTCCCGTTTTTGCCCGCCGTAAGCGCCTTGGTATAGTTATTCCACGTCTTGCCGTCGAGGGAGAACTGCCTCTTGGCGCTGTCGCTCGAGAACGTCGCCGTGATGGTCACGTTCTTGTTGGTCGGGGCGGTGGTGCTCGCCTCGACCAGCGGCGCGAACGAACGCTCGCTGATGGTGTAGGTCCCGCTTACGGCGGTTTTGTTTCCGGCCTTGTCCACCGCGCACAGGTTGTAATTGTAACTGCCGAACGTGTCGTTATATACTGTGTGCGACGTGGTTTTGATATTGCCGACGAAAGATTTGTTTGTCGAATCGCCGATCCAGTATTCTATCTCGTAATGGTCGATCCCGGAAAGATTGTCCGTTGCCGTCGTCCATTTGAACAGCGCGTCTTTGCCCACCACCGTGACGGTCGGGGATTTCAAGACCGGGCTGGTCCAATCCAAGGTGAAACTGCCGCCGTTCGCCGTTGCCGTCCGTCCGCTGTAATCGCGGGCGGTGACGCTCCACGAATACTTGCCTTCGGCGAGTTCCCAAGTGCTGAAACTGGCTTTGCCGCTGCCGATGTCGGCTTTTATGCCGCTGGCGCCGTCTTCGTGCGACACGGCGTCGAAAGTGTACGATTTCCCGCCGTTTGCGCCGGAGATGTTCACCTTGTAATTTTTGATCCCGAACGCATCCTTGGCGAGTGTCCACGAAAAGACCGCGTTCCGATCGCTTCTCGCAAACTTCAGATTCGCGGGACTGCTCGGATTTTGGTTGTCGACAACGGTCTGTACTCCCGGCTTGTCCGTCGCGACGGCGCAATCGTGCTCCGCCGCGAAATGGAACGGCGGCGTGTTGCCCCACATATCCTGACCGTAAACGTGCCATTGCGTGGCGTTGCCGACGGCATCGACCGCCCGCACCCGGTAATAGATATCATCCATTCCGAGCAGCTGCCCGGCGGCGGAACCGTTCCACGCGGTGTCGGCGTCGAGGGTCAGCGTGTGCGCCGAACTGTCGCCGGCGGCGATGGTGAACGTGCGGGTCGTTTTCCCGTTTTCGCTGCCGAACTGCGGATTGTCCGCGACCTGTATCTCGTACCGGACCTCCGACATATTGTCGGTGAACGAGGCGAGGAAATTCAAGGTCACGCTGACTTCGGAGGGCGAAGTGTCGTGAGTGACCACCGTTCTGGTTTCATATTTGGATTGTCCGCCCATGGTCGCCGGACCGCCGCTGCCGGAGGAATTGTCGACCAATACGGTGACCTCCTCTTCTTTGCATCCGGCGTAACGGGCGCTGATCTCCGGAGCGTAAAGGGAAGACATATATCCGGATGGGGCTTCGAAATCGACGGTAAATGCCGAGTCGCCGGTTTGGGCGACGTTGCCGAATTTGTCATACGCCCGGACAAACCAGATGTAATTCCCCTGTTGTGTGGAGTCAAAAGAATACGACGTGGTATTCACATCGTCGATGACCTCGGCGAGCACCTCCTTGCCGTCGGCGTCTCGCACCACCACCTCGTAACGGTCGAAGGCGGCGTCACCGGAATTGTCCGTGGCCTTGCCCCACGACAGATTGACACGGCAAAAATAACTGTCGCTTGCGCGGTCGTAGGTGCGCGTGGATTTCGCCGCCGCGCCGGAACTGAATACCGGAGGTTCGAGGTCGCCGACGAGGGAACCGAAGGCAAACCGCTCCAGCGTGTTTCCGGCGAGGTCGCTGACCGAGAGGCTCCAGTTGTATGCGCCGTTGGGCAGGGTGATCCGACATTCGACGTTCTCCCCGGTGTCGGACAATTTGCAGTTGACGACGACGCCGTTGTCGAGGGTGTCTTCTTTCTCTCGGGTTTGCAGAAGTTCCGACAGCGAGATGTCGTAGGAAAATTCCAAACTGCCGGTGATGTTTATGGTATAGGCGTCCACTCCGGCGCCGTCGTCCTCCGCGAGTTTCCAGGCCAGATCAAGGGTCAATTTTCCGGTGTCCACGTCGAATTTGCCGGAATTTGACACTTGGGACAGATCCATTACCGGCGGAGTGTTGTCCGATCCGACATAAACGTATCTGTTCCTGCTCCAGTTCCCGGCATTCCCGGTGACATCCACCGGGCGGACCCGCCACCAGAAACCGTTGACGTCGCGCAGACCGGAGATGATGAGCGAGGTGTCGGTGCTGACTTTGGTGACCGCGTCGTCACCGCTCCAATCCGGAGCGCCGGCGGTCGCCAGATCCGCGTTTTCCACATACTGGATCTCGTAGTGGGACAAGGGCTGCATATTTGCCTTTTCGCCGGAGACCGCGCTCCAGTTGAGCGAATAGAGCAGGGATTGCTCCGAAGACTCGACGAAGAGTTTCTGCTGCTGCATGGAGGTGATCCGCCACAATGAACTTTCCGGCATGACGTCGGAGGAAAATTCCTCGGAAACGGAATCTGCGTATCCCGCCGCCGCGACCTTGAAGTTCACCCGCCGCCCGGCGTCGACGCCGGTGAAGACATGGCGGTTGTCGACGACATTGGCGATCGTGCCGGAATCCGTCACCGATCCGTCCTCCGCCACGATCTCATACTCGACCTGGTACGAACCGCCGACGGTGTAGTTGTCCCACGAGACGGTCACTTCGTTTTTCCGGGCGTCGACTTTGGCGGCAAGTCCGGTGACATGGCGCGTGTCGTTCCCCGTGTCGCCGATGGTGAAGGTGATCTTGTCGCCGACGAACTCCGCGCGCGCCGCAAGGTTGGCGTCCAAATCGACCGCCGCGCCGTTGATGGCGAGGAAATACGATTCACCTCCATACGAAACGCTGATCTTCTGACCGTCAAACGACAATCCGATGCCGGAGGCGTCGATGAGGGTATAGGTCCCCTGTCGCGCGTTGTCGGCATTGACGGTGACGCTTCCCACCGACTCGGTCAGCGAGCATTTTTCCGTAAGGGTGACGATGGCGTCGGTGCGCGCGTCGCCGTTCAATTTGAAATTCGTGCGCAGCGTGCCGAGCGTGGAATCCACCGCTCCCACCAGCGAGGCGTTGCTGTCGATGGTGATGGTGTTCTGCCCGTCGCCGAGGTCGATGTTACCCTTGACGGTCGCGCCCGCCGCCAACTCCAAAACATCGTTTTGTCCGAAAAGGTAATAGGTCGCGCCATCCCGGAATACCGACAACTTGTAATTTTGATCGTCCAACAATCCGGACATGGAACGGACACCCTTGTCACGGATGCCGGAGACGACGGCGTATTCCGCCTCAATGCTCCCCTTTATCAGCAGATTCATTGCGGCGCGTCCGAAACCCATGATGCCGACGCCGTTGCGGTTGATTATAATGTTCCCATCCATTACGCTTTGCCCGACTTCGCCGTCCGAGACGTAAATACCGTTCCTCACAAATAAGCCGATCCCCATCGCGTGCGATGCGGCGTCTATGGTGATATTTACATTCGGGGAAACATCAGCGGCCTTGATGGTCGCGGCTCTCATGCCGTAAGCGTAAAACCAGTTGGTATCCGTTCCGGAATCGGTGACTTCTATGGTTATATTCGGGCGGATTTTACCGGCGGCGCTGATGATACCGTACTCATAGTTCGATTTATAATATTGGTTTCTTAACCCGGATCGCGCGGGTTCGCTCCATTCTTCGAACATTTCATAGACTTTTTCACTGGTGGCGGACTCCGCGGCGATGCCCGCCGCCCACTGCCGCGACCTGAAGTCGAGACTCATGGAATATTGTTCCGCGCTTGTGCGGATCGAGTCGACGGTGACATTGATGTTGCCGCCGATATCGCCGGCAACATCTATTATGCCGCCGATGGCCGAAGTTTGCGCGGCGTCCACCTGATTGGAGGCGAAAATACCGGCGATATTGCAGTTTATACCGGTGATGCTGTCCGCGCTTGCGGTTATCGTGTCCGGCGCGAGGTCGCCATCCGCAATGATATGGTTGGCCTTCACTCCGATGGATTGTATTCGGCAACGCGTGAATGGTACGGCGCCCTTGCCGAACCAAAGACTAAGGTCTTGAAACGTTTTGAAATATGCGGTCGCGTTGGAGATATCGGTGGATATGGTGCTGCCGCTGACGTTGCCGAACTTGACATCCCACGTCGCCGAAATGCCGACGCTCTGAATGGAAGCCAATTGCGGACTCATAGAATTACTTGTATAATAGAACGTGGCGTCATAATCTTTCACCGCGGTGGAAATGGAGGCAAAGGAATTCATCTCGCCGTCTATGGTGATGTTGTTCGCCGCGATACCGTTCGCCCCGAATCCGTTGCCGTAAACATAATGCCCGGAGGACATAAAGGAACTTTGCGCCGAACTCGGAAAACCGTAAGATTTGGCAGGATCGCCGATAATTGGGATATAAACGGAATCAGATTCCGCTTCGCAGACCAGTGTGCCGGTGAAGTCCTTTTTTATTTCCAAGTCGCCCATTGCCCGGTATGCCGCGACCATCACTCCCGTGTCGGGCAGAAAATATTCGTCGAGGCGCAGTTTGGGATCCCCGCCGTCGACACCACGTCCTCTTACGGTGATGGCCGCAGCGGCGTCGCCTTTGATCGTAAGATCCCCATAATTTATAATGCTTGACTTCTCCGAGTTGTATACATGGCGCGCGATCACTCCGTACGAGTCGGCTCCGACGCCGTCGACCGAGACGATGATCTTGCGATCCGCACCGACGCCGAATTTGTCGCTGTTGCTTCGCGGGCCGGCGGCGGCGGAGAAACTGACGGTTCCATTGCCGCGGAACTGTATCGCTTCGCCGCCGTATATACTGTCGGGCTTCATGTCAAAATTGGGATCCGAGGAGTATGTCCCCGCTGCAAGATCGCCTTTCCCGCCTACGACCACCACGGTGTTGTCAGGCATGGTGGCGAGAACGATTCTGCCGAGGGACACCCCCTTGAGCCGTTCATATCCGACGCCGGACAGACTGCCGCCGACATCGGTGAAGTAATTTTGATCGGCGGTGGCAACAAGCAGCAGATTGGCATGATTGGAAAAAAACCAATCCCCTTCATAAGTAAGAATGTCGTAAAAAGTTGCCATAAAAACCTCCCTGTGGATTGAATTTTTCTTCAAAATCTACAGCGGGCGCGAGCCCGCGATCCGCGTGATCCGCTTCGATCGCGCAAATCGGGATCTTTACCGCAAAGATGGCAGTAATCCAAAACCGAGGAGCAAAGAACGCTTGCTGAAAAAGAGAGGATAAATAAAGGGTACCGAACGTTCTAAAACACTGCTCGGAGGTCCGACCAAGAACCCACTATCATCATGCCAAAGAACGTCCGGTAAGATGTGAAGACACAATCCCACCGGATACATTTCACCTGTGATGATAGTTGAGTCGGCAAATACCTGTTTACTTGGTCGGTTTCCGAGCATTTGCGCGAAATATTAACGGTTGTGAATCAGCCCCGGCGACGTGCGCCGACAAAAAACTATCTACAATATAGCACCGGCGGATGCAATTTTCAACCCGGTCGCGGCGGGGACGGCGAATTGTTGTGGAATACATGAATTTCGACTTCGTTTTGCCGCCCGCGGCGTTGAAAAGGCGGCGCGCGGGCACTACATTAAACAACTGTCACAATATGCCGGAGCAGAGATCATAATGTTGGAAAATATCGTCATTCGCGGGGCGTCGCAGCACAATCTCAAGCATATCGACGTCACCATCCCGCGCAACAAACTTGTCGTGGTGACCGGGCTGTCGGGATCGGGCAAGAGTTCGCTCGCCTTCGACACCCTCTACGCGGAGGGGCAGCGCCGCTACGTCGAGAGCCTTTCCGCCTACGCGCGCCAGTTCCTCGACCGCCTGCAGAAGCCGCAGCTGGAGCACATCGAGGGGCTGTCGCCCGCCATCGCCATCGAACAGCGCTCGGCGGGGGGGACTCCGCGCTCCACCGTCGCCACCGTGACCGAGATCTACGACTACCTGCGGCTGTTGTACGCCCACACCGGGACGGCGCACTGCCCCAAGTGCGGGCGGGAACTCGTGTCGCAGTCGGCGCACGCGATCGCGCAGCAGCTGCTGGCGCTGCCGGAAAATCTGAAGATGACCATCCTCGCGCCGGTGGTCTCGGGGCGCAAGGGCGAGCACCGCGAACTATTGGAAAAACTGCTCTCGGACGGCTTCGTGCGGGCGCGCATCGACGGCAAAATGACCGTTCTGGACGGCGACATCCCCGTGCTGGCGAAGAATCTGCGCCACACCGTCGAGGCGGTGGTCGACCGGCTGGTCACGGGGCGGGTCGACGCGGCGCGGCTCACCGACTCGGTCGAGAGCGCGCTCAAACACGGCGGCGGCGTGATCGTGGTGCTGCTCGACGGGGAGCGCGCCCCCTTTGCGGAGGAGAAGTTCTGCGAAAACCTCGCCTGTCCCGACTGCGGCGTGTCCTTTGGCGAACTCCTGCCGCGCAACTTTTCGTTCAACTCGCCCTACGGGATGTGCGAGCACTGCAACGGCCTCGGCATCGAGCAGTCGATGGATCCAGAAAAGGTGATCCCCGATCCGACGCTGTCGATCCGCAACGGGGCGATCCCCGGCTGGCGGCGGGGGCCCCAGCGGCTGATCATCTACTACAATCTCCTGCTGCGGCAGCTGGCGGTCCACCTCGGCAATCCGAAACTTCTGACCACGCCGTTCCGGGAGTTGAGCGAGCACGAGCGGCACGTGATCCTCTACGGCACCGGCAAGGAGCCGATGGAGTTCGAGTACTACATGCGGGGGAAGAAGTACCTGTGGAGCCACCCCTTCGAGGGGGTGCTGGAGAACCTCCGGCGGCGGATGGTCGAGACCGATTCCGACGCGGTGCGCGAACGGCTGAGCGCCTATCTGAGTCCGCATGTGTGCCCGGTCTGCCGCGGAGCGCGGCTGAATCCGGTGAGCCTCGCGGTCACGGTGGGGGGGCTGTCGATCGACCGCTTCAGCGCCCTGAGCGTCGCGGGGGCGCTGAAGTTCATCGACGAACTCGAACTCGACGCCGAGAGGAGCGCGATCGCGGCTCCGCTCAAGCGCGAGATCGCGTCGCGGCTGCGTTTTCTGTGCGACGTCGGGCTGGACTATCTGACGCTGAACCGGGTGAGTTCCACCTTGTCGGGCGGCGAGGCGCAGCGGATCCGGCTGGCGACCCAGCTGGGGTGCGGGCTGACCGGCGTGCTGTACATCCTCGACGAACCCTCGATCGGTCTGCACCAGCGCGACAACGACAAACTTCTCGCCACGCTGGAAAGTCTGCGCGATCTGGGCAACACGGTGCTGGTGGTCGAGCACGACCTCGACACGATCCGGCGCGCCGATTATGTGATCGACATGGGCCCCGGAGCGGGCGAGATGGGCGGTCAGGTGGTCGGCGCGGGGACTCCGGCGGAACTGGCGCGGATCCCCGGCTCGGTGACGGCGGAGTTCCTCTCCGGGCGGCGGGAGATCGCGGTGCCCGCGGAGCGCCGCGCCGGCAACGGGCATTCGATCACGATCCGGGGGGCGCGCCACAACAACCTCAAGAACATCGACGTCGAGTTTCCGCTCGGCAAGTTCATCTGCGTGACGGGGGTCTCCGGCTCGGGCAAGAGTTCGCTCGTGAACGGCATCCTCGTGCGGGCGCTGAACCGGGCGCAGAAGATCCAGGATCTGCCCCCCGGCGACCACGACCGGATCGACGGGCTGGAGCATGTCGACAAGGCGATCGTGATCGACCAGACCCCGATCGGCCGCACGCCGCGGTCGAATCCGGCGACCTACACCGACGCGTTCGGGATCATCCGCACGCTCTTCGCCGGGACGCAGGAGGCGAAACTGCGCGGCTACACCGCCGGGCGTTTCAGCTTCAACGTCAAGGGCGGCCGCTGCGAGGAGTGCCGCGGCGACGGCATCCGTAAGATCGAGATGCAGTTTCTCTCGGACGTCTACGTCGAGTGCTCCGCCTGCGGCGGGCGGCGCTTCAACGCCGAGACGCTGAACGTGACCTACAAGAAGCACAACATCGCCGAGGTGCTGGATCTGACCGTCGATCGGGCGTGCGACTTCTTCGCGAACGTTCCGGGGCTTCGGCGGCGGCTGGAGACCCTGCGCGAGGTGGGTCTGGGCTACATCCGGCTGGGGCAGCCGGCGACCACGCTGTCGGGCGGCGAGGCGCAGCGGGTGAAACTTGCGACCGAACTCGCGCGGGTGCCGCACGGGCACACTGTCTACATCCTCGACGAGCCGACGACCGGACTGCACCTCGCGGACATCGACCAGCTGCTGAAGGTGATCTTCAAGCTGCGCGATCAGGGCAACACCGTGATCGTGATCGAGCACAACCTCGACGTGATCAAGACGGCGGATCATCTGATCGACCTCGGTCCCGAAGGCGGCGACCGCGGCGGCAAAGTGGTGGCGACCGGGACCCCGGAGGAACTCGTCAAATGCCGCGCGTCGCATACCGGGCGCTATTTGAAACCCTATCTCAAACCCGCCGGAGGCAAACCGACGAAACGATGATCGCCCGGGTGATATCCGACGTGGCGCTGGACCGGCGCTTCGACTACCTGATCCCGCCGGAGCTGGAGGGGAGCCTCCGCTGCGGCGCGGCGGTGCGGATACCGTTCGGCAACTCGGTGCGCGAGGGGTATGTGCTCGAGTTGACCGACAAGTGCGACTATCCGGCGGAAAAACTGAAGCCGCTCCTCGGGCTTTCCGCCGACCGCGCCCCGGTGCCGGAGCATCTGATCGCGTTGGGCGAGTGGATGGCGGAGTACTACTGCTGTTCGCGCGAACAGGCGATCCGGACGCTGCTGCCGGCGGCGGTGCGGACCGGTCGGGTGCGTCCGGCGACGACGCGGGTCTACTCGGTCGCGGACGCGGCGGCGGCGCGGAAGTTTCTGGAGGATAACCGCGACAAAAAGACCGCCTCCGGCCGCTGTTCGCTGCTGAACGTGCTGCTGGCCGACGGGGCGTCGAGCCGCGAACAGCTGCTCAGTTACTCGTGGTTCAGCGCGTCGAGTCTGGCGACGCTGGTCAAAGCCGGGCTGGTCGCGGTCGAGGAGGTCACGGTGAAGCGGGACTTCCGCCGCTTCGAGGTCGTCCCGAGCGCGCCGATGACGCCGACCCCCGAGCAGCGGCAGGCGCTCGACGCCTTCGACGCGATGCTCGACGATCCCGCCCCGCCGCGGGTGATGCTGCTCCACGGTGCGACCAACAGCGGCAAGACCGAGGTCTATCTGCAGATGATCGCCAAGGTACTCGACCGCGGCAGGAGCGCCATCGTGCTCGTGCCCGAGATCTCGCTTACGCCGCAGACGGTGCGCCGCTTCCGGGCGCGCTTCGGCGACCGGTTGAGCGTACTGCACAGCCGCCTCACCGACGCGGAGCGCTACGAGGAGTGGCACAAGGTCAACTCCGGCGAGGTGTCGATCGTGGTCGGGGCGCGCTCGGCGCTCTTCGCCCCGTTCACGAACCTCGGGCTGATCATCGTCGACGAGGAGCACGAAACGAGTTACAAGCAGTCCGAAGCCCCCCGCTACATCGCCCGCGACGTGGCGGTGATGCGCGGCAAACTCGAAGCGGCGTGCGTGGTGCTCGGTTCCGCGACCCCCTCGGCGGAGTCGCTCTGGAACGCCCGGTCGGGGCGCTTCAGACTGCTCAAAATGCCGCATCAGGTCGAGAACCGCCCCGCGCCGCGCATCAGCGTGGTCGATCTGCGCGGTTTCGCTTCGGAACCGGGCAAGGGGGGCGCGGGTCTCTTTTCGCCGCCGCTCGTCGAGGCGGTGCGCAGCCGCTTCGAGCGCGACGAACAGTGCATACTCTTTCTGAACCGCCGCGGCTATTCGCATGTGCTCTGCTGCGACCTCTGCGGCTACGAGGCGCGCTGCCCGGAGTGTTCGGTCAACTACACCTACAGCCGCAAGCGGGGTACGCTGTCGTGCCACCTCTGCGGACGGGTCGAAACGGCGCCCGAGGTCTGCCCCTCCTGCGGCTCGCCGGAGTTGCGGCGCTTCGGGGCGGGCACCGAGAAGATCGAGGAGACGGCGGCGAAACTCTTCGCCCCGGCGCGGGTCGCCCGGATGGACTCCGACACCATGCGGAGCGCCGCCGACTACGAACGCACGCTGGAGGCGTTCCGGCGCGGCGACACGCAGATATTGATCGGCACGCAGATGATCGCCAAGGGACTGCACTTCCCGAACGTCACGCTGGTGGGGGTGCTGAACCCCGACCTCGGGCTTGCGCTGCCGGACTTCCGCGCTTCGGAGCGGGTCTTCCAGCTGTTGTGGCAGGTCGCGGGGCGCGCCGGACGCGGCGACGTGCCGGGCGAAGTCATCATCCAGACCATGCACCCGGAAAACGAGGTGATCCGCTTCGCCGCCGCGCTGGACTTCGACGGTTTCAGCGCCTTCGATTCGAGTTTCCGCGAGTTTCTGCACTACCCTCCGTTCGGGCGGCTGATCGCCTTGCACTTCCGGGGCGAGGACGAAAACGCCACGCTCGACTACGCCGAGCGGATCATGGCGGAGCTGAAACCGTACCTGAATCCCACGCTGCGCGTCACCGATCCCGCCCCCGCGCCGATCGAGCGCATCAAGGGCAAATACCGTTATCTGGCGCTGATCCGGGGCGAGGCGCTGGCGCTGGTGCGGCGGGCGGTGCGGGTGCTGGCGCTGCACCGGAAGCCGCCCAAAGGAGTGGAGTTCTATGTCGATGTCGATCCGCAGTCGCTGCTCTGACGAAACGGCGCTGACGCTTTTGGAGGGGGAACCGCCGCGGCTGGAACTCCACCGCACCGGCGAGGTTCCGACCTTGGACGAACTGCTGTCGCGCCGTCCGGAGGGGCGGATCGTGCTCTCGGCGTGGTCGGATCCGCCCCGTGCCGCCGCCGTGACGGAGCGTCTGCGTCGGGCGGGGCTGCGCGTCGCCGCCGCGTACGGTCCCGGACCGGCGGCGGATCCGTGGCTCCGGGCCGACCTCGGTGGCGAAGTGTGGGAAGAACTCCCGCCGTCGCCGCCGCGCTATGCGTATCTGCCGCTTCCCGACACGGCGGAACAGCGCGTCAAGTTCCCCGGTCCGTTCCGCGACGGGATCGCGTTCGTGACGATCCACAACACGGCGGAACCGTTCTCCGCCCGGGACGAGCGGGCGCGGGTCGCCAACCGCCGCGAGGTGCGCACCTCGTTCCACTACGTCGCGGACGAGCGCGAGATCGTCCAGCTGCTGCCGCTCGACCGTCACGGCTGGCACGCCGGGGACGGGGAGGGCGACGGCAACCTGCGGAGCGTCGGCATCGAGATCTGCCGGAGCGTTTTCCGCGGGGATAATGCGTGGCTCTACCGTCGCGCGGAGGCAAACGCCGTGCTGCTCGCGGCGGCATTGCTGAAAGTCCTGAAACTCGGCCCGGCGGCGTTGCGCATGCACCGCGACTGGAGCGGCAAATACTGCCCGCACCGCATCCTCGAAGCGGGGGCGTGGGACGAGTTCGTCGCGCGGGTCGCCGCTCGACTTGCCGCTCCGGCGACATCCGCTCTCGCGGCGGAGATCGCGGCGGCGAACGGCGGGCGGATCGCCGCCCCGGGCGGTTTTTCAACTTGACTTTGACGCGCTTATATGGTAAGTTATACCCGAAATCGTTTCAGCAGGTCAAACGGCGTCCCGGAAGCGAAAAAGTGAAGTCCCGGCCGCCACAATGCCAGGAGAAAAGAAAATGGCTGTTGAAGTATCGTATGTCATCATCACCCCGTACAGTCTGCTCAAGTCCCGCACCGGCGGCATCATCGCCCGCCTGATGAGCCGCACCGACCTCGAATTCATCGGCGCGCAGATGCTCCCGTTCTCGGCCGAAATGGCCGAGGGCTACGCGGGCGAACTGGAAAAAGGCTCCAACGCCGCCGTCGGCAAACTGCTCGCGAGTTACGTCCGCGCGAACTTCCCGCCGTGCGACAACGGCCAGTGCGAGCGCGCGATGATGCTGCTCTTCCGCGGCGAGGACGCCTGCGCCAAACTCTCGAAGATCGTCGGCCGCCTCTCCGCGAGTTCGCCGCGCGATCCGAGCGCGGGCGAGACCCTGCGCGACACCTACGCCGATCTGATCGAAGACAAGGACGGCAACGTCCGCTACTTCGAGCCGGCGGTGCTCACGCCCCCCAACAGCGAGGAGGCGATCCCGAAACTCCGGCTCTTCGCCAAGTGGGCGGACGAGGCGGCGAACATCGTCGACAACTCCGTCGGCAGCAAGCCGACCGACCAGCGTACGCTCGTCATCATCAAGCCGGATAACTGGCGCCATCCGTCGAGCCGTCCGGGCAACATCATCGACATGCTGAGCCGCACCGGGTTGCGGATCGTCGGCTGCAAGGTCCACCGCATGAGCATCGACGACGCGCTGGAGTTCTACGGCGCGGTGCGCGGCGCGCTCCACAAGAAACTCGCCCCGAAGATCGGCGAAAAGGCGCGCGCCATCCTCGAAGAGGCGCTCGCGATCAAACTGCCCGACGAGGCGGTCGCCAAACTCACCGACTCGGTCGGCATGTGCTACGCCGACGACCAGTTCAGCCAGATCATCGAGTTCATGGCGGGCCGCCGTCCCGAGGGCACGACCCCCGAGGAGCGCCAGTGCCAGAACAACGCCGCGAAGTGCCTGATCCTCATCTACGAGGGCGAGGACGCCATCGCCAAGATCCGTACCGTGCTCGGACCGACCGACCCGGCGAAGGCCCCCGGCGGCACCGTGCGCCACGACTACGGCCGCGACGTGATGGTCAACACCGCCCACGCCTCGGATTCGCCCGAGAGCGTCGCGCGCGAGATGAAGGTGGTGCGGATCACCCAGAACTCGATGTCCGAGCGCATCAAGGAGTACCTCGCCGGCAAATGACTCGACGCGCGACCACTCCGTGGCGGCTCCCGCTCGCCGTCTTCGCCGTCTTCGCCGCGGCGGCGGCGCTGCGGCTGGCGGCGGCGCTGCCGGGGTTGTGCGCGCCCGATCCGGAACGGTTTTCCCGCCCCGACACCCCCGGCTACCTGAACCCCGCGATGGAGTTCGCCGTCGCCGGGCGGAACGGCGGTACGGGACGGGTGCCGGGGTTCCCGCTCTTCGCGTCGTTCTTCTGCGACGCGGAGACGCGGCAACTCGAGTGGAGACCGCTGGTGGTCGCGCTGTCGCTTCTGGGCGGCGCGGCGGCGGCGCTCGTATTTCTCGCGGGGGCGTGCCGCTCCTTCGGCGCGGGGATCGCGGCGGCGGCGCTGTACTGTACCAACCTCACCGCCGTCGCCAATGCGCCGATGCTGCTGTCGGATACGCTCTTCGGCGTGCTGGCGGCGCTGCAGTTCCTTTTGTTCATGCACTTTTGGGCGAAGCGCCGTCACTGGTGTTTCGTCCCGATGGCGCTCGTCGCGGGGCTGGGGGTGCTGGTGCGGCCGATCAACCTCGGATGGATCTTTCCCGCGCTGGCGCTGCTGCTGCTGACCTTTGACGGCAAACTCCCGTGGCGGCGCAAGGCGGCTTACGGCGCGGCGGGGGCGGCGCTCTTCATGGCGGTAGTCTTCCCGTGGATGTTCCGGAACCGGGCGCTCGGGGCGGGGTTCACGCCCGACACCAACACCGGTGCGGTCTACCACCAGAACGGCGCGATGCTGCTGGCGGAGGTGAACGGCACCGACTTCGAGAGCGAGAAGCGGGAACTTCTGCGCCGCGCGGAGGAGGAGTTTGCCGACACCGCGCGCTATCCCGACGAGGCCGCGCGCGAAGCGTGGCGGCTCCGCAACTACCGTGCGATGGTGCTCGCGCATCCGCTGGTCTGGCTGCGGCAGAGCTGTTCGTGGCGGATCTTCATCCCCGACGCGGCGACCTTCTGGGAACTCATGGGGGCGACCGCTTCGGACCGCGGCACGATGGGAGTGATGGCGAAGTACGGCTTCTTCGCCGCGGTGCGCCACTACTTCGGCAACGACTGGAAACTCATGGCGCTGAGCGTGCTGCTGCTGATCCCGACTCTGGTGCTGTACGCCTGCGCGCTGGGGCGCGTGATCTGCGACATCTGCAATTTGCGCGAGCGGTGGTACGAACTCGCGGTGTTCCTCGCGTTCGCGGAGTATTATCTCGTGCTGCCGGGGGCGATCACCGCCCCGCGTTACCAGTTGCCGGCGCTGCCGGTGCTGTGCCTGCTGGCGGCGCTCTTTTTGCTGCCGGAGCGCGGCGCGGCGAAAAACGAATCCGCGGAGGCGAAAAAATGAAACTCCTCGTCACCGCCGGGCCGACCCGGGAGTACCTTGATCCGGTGCGTTTCCTCACCAACCGCTCCACCGGCAAGATGGGCTACGCCATCGCCGCCGCCGCGCTCGAACGCGGTTGCGAAGTGGTGCTGGTCTCGGGGCCGGTCGCCCTGACTCCGCCCGCGGGGGCGCGCGTGGTGAACGTGGAGTCCGCGGCGCAGATGGCGGCGGCGGTCCGGCGCGAGGCGGCGGAGTGCGACGCGATCGTCATGGCGGCGGCGGTCGCGGACTACCGCCCGGCGCGGATCGCGGAGCACAAACTCAAGAAGACTCCGGGCGGCATGACGCTCGAACTCGAGCGGACCGAGGATATCCTCGCCTCGCTCGGCGCGACGAAGAAGCCGGGGCAGCTGCTCGTCGGTTTCGCGGCGGAGACCGACGATCTCCTGGAAAACGCGGCGGGCAAACTGCGCCGCAAGAATCTGGACTGGATCGCCGCCAACCGGGTCGCCGACGGCTTCGGCGCGGATACGAACCGGGTGATCCTCATCGGGCGCGACGGAAAAGTCGTCGAGCTGCCGTTCGCCGCCAAACTCGAGGTGGCGCGGCGGATGCTCGACGCGATCCTCGGCGGCTCCGTACGGTAAAGCATTCGAACAGGGAGGTTCTGAAAATGACGAAAAACAACTTGGTCACCCACCACCGCGAGTTCTGCCGCAATCAGGCGGAGTTTCTGAACATGGACGCCTGGCGCATCATGCGGGTCATGGGCGAGTTCGTGGAGTCCTTCGACTATATGACGCGCATTCCCGAGATGCTGGTGTCGGTCTTCGGCTCGGCGCGGGTCAAGGAGGGCACCCCCATGTATGAATCCGCGCGCGAGGTCGGGCGGCGGCTCGTCGAGGCGGGGTACGGCATCGTCACGGGCGGCGGGCCCGGCATCATGGAGGCGGCGAGCCGCGGCGCCTTCGAGGCGAACGGGCGTTCGGTGGGGCTGAACATCGAACTGCCGATGGAGCAGCGGCCGAATCCGTACCAGACCAATTCGCTGTCGTTCCGTTATTTCTTCATCCGCAAGGTGTGTTTTCTTAAATACTCGACGGCGATCATCGTCTACCCGGGTGGATTCGGCACGCTGGACGAACTCTCCGAAGTGCTGACCATGCTCCAGACGGGCAAGATCAACATGATACCGATGATCCTGGTGGACAAGAAGTTCTGGTCGGGATTCATGCGCTGGATCAAATCGGGCATGCTCGAGTACGGCATGATCGACCCCGGCGATCTGGATCTCATCAAAGTGGTGGATTCGGCGCAGGAGGCGGTCGACTACCTCTGCGAGTGCCACCGCTACGGACCTCACGGTACGGTGATCCCGGAATAGCGGCGAAACCGGAAGGGATATCCGCCGATGGACAAGCGGTACGATGTGGTGGTCGCGGGCGGCGGCGTTGCCGGGTGCGCGGCGGCGGTGGCGGCGGCGCGGCAGGGCGCGCGGGTCGCGCTGATCGAAAAGCAATGCCTGCTCGGCGGATTGGCGACCTCGGGACTGATCTACATCTACCTGCCGCTCTGTGACGGTTACGGACACGTCACCGCCGGAGGGCTCGCATGGGAGTTGATGCGCCGCGCCGTCGAGTACGGCCCCTTTTCCACACCGGCGGGGTGGAACGGCGCGGTCGGCGGCGACTCGGGGATCGGCGGCGGGCGTTTCCAGTGCTGTTTTTCGCCGGGGGGCTTCGTCCTCTCGCTCGATAAACTGCTGGCGGAGGCGGGGGTCGACGTGTGGCTCGACTCGCGGATCGTCTCCGTCGCCGTCGCGGACGGGCGGATCGCCGCCGTCGACGTGGCGAACGACTCCGGCATCGTGAGGATAGGCGCCGAGTGTTTCGTCGATGCGACGGGCGGGGCGTACCTCGTCCGGTTCGCGGGCGGCAAGGTCGGACGCGACGAAAACTATATGGCGGCGTGGTGGTTCGACGTGGCGGAACACCCGGAAAAGTTCCGCTTCACCGACCGGGTCAATATGCGGCGGCTGGGCAAAATGACGGCCGAATTCGGTTTCGGCGAGTGCCGGAACGGTTCCGACGTCACGCGCTTCGTCCGCGAATCGTGGCGCATGCTCCGCGACGCCTACGACGCCTTGCCCGCCGAGCGGCGGAAGACCAACTACCCGCTGCAGCTGCCCGCCATGCCGCAGCTGCGCAAGATCGCCTGCGCCGACACCTTGTACAACCTCGGCGACGCGGATCGGGGCGGGCACTTCGCGGATTCGGTCGGCGTCGTCTCGGACTGGCGGCGCGCGGGACCGGTCTGGGAGACCCCTTACCGTTCGCTTGTCCCGCGCGAAGTGCGCGGAGTTCTCGCCGCCGGGCGGTGCATGGGCGTTACCGGGCTGGCGTGGGAGATCTACCGCGTCATTCCCGCCGCCGCCGTCACCGGCGAGGCCGCCGGGATCGCGGCGGCGCTGGCGGCGGAGCGCTCCTGCGACCCCGCCGAGGTGCCGGTAGGCGAACTCCGGTCGCGGCTGCTCGCCGCCGGAGCCGTGGTCGATGCCGCTCCCGGATTCGGCGTCGCCCCCGGGACCGGCGTCCGATCCGCCGAAAACACCGAGGACTGACCGCGAGCCGACCGGCACCGACGCGGGAATTTGACGCAAGCGATCTTGACGCGACGCGCACCGGCGCCCGGTTTTTTCGCATGCGGCAGTAAGGCAGCGCAACTTCTTCCGCCACCGATTTAAATTTGACAAAATCGTTTTTTTATGATATAATATAGACTGTAGGATTTTATCTCGATTTTTCGCGGTTGCCGAGTGATCGGTCGCCGATACCGGAGCCGCGTTCGGTTTTGAAAAAGTGGGCAACGAATATCAACGGTCGGTCTAACAAAAGAAAGGGACCAGAAAATGGCTTACACTAATCCTTCCGGGGCGGCGGCTTACACTTACAGTGACACAACACAGGTGTTGAGCGGAGCGCTGATTACCAAGGACGGTTATCAGGGTCTGTCACCGTATGCGTCGAATCTGACCGTACAAGGCGCCGGGGTCTCCGGCAACGAACTCATACTTTCCTCCGGCGGATCGCTCACTATTCTGCAGCAGGCGCAGGTTACCGGCGTGAACATCTCCGGCGGTTGGTTGATGGTTTCCGGGGCCTCCGTGACCGATCTGACCGCCAACGCTACCAGTTTGCAGACTACGAAGTTGGATTTTTCCGGTGGCGTTATCGTCTCAGGCTTTTCCGGCGGCGGCGCCGGAACGATGGACATGTACACCCGTGCGGGCGCGAAAATCTACAACCTGAACATGACTTATACCGGGGCCGGAGCTTATTTCCATCACCGCGGTTATCTGAGCGGCGGAGAGTTTTCCGGCAGGGTGTTGAACATCCGCGACGGAGCCGTGGTCGAAGATATCACCGTCAACTACACCTATGATGCGGTTCAACTCTTTGTGGGCACGTTTTCCGGCGGCACTATTGCCGCGGGCGCTAAACTGGTGTTAAACAATGCCAAGTCGGTGGTGCGCGATACGATCGTTTCCGGCGGTACCGTGCGCATGGGCATCGGTCAGGCCTCCGGCGTCACCATTGCCGGCGGCGGTGTTTGGAACATTTCGGGCGGTACGATGAATAACACCACCGTGTCTTCGGGCGGCCGACTGATGGTTTCCAGCGGTCAGACGTTCAACGCCACCATCGCTTCGGGCGGCGTTTTGACGGTCGACACCACCAGCAAAACCACCAGCGGCGCGACCACCATGATGCACGGCGAGGCGGACGGCGTGATCGTCCAATCCGGCGGTACGCTCGGCTTCACCGGCGGCACCTGGGCGTGGGGGCCGGACAACTGGGCGTTCGCCAGCAACGTCACCGTCCAATCCGGCGGCACGGTCAATATGGCCAATTTCGTTCGGCTGCTGGACATCACCGTCGCCTCGGGCGGCGTGCTCAAGCGCGCCTCCAACCGGACCGGTTTCGGCGGCGCCAACACCAACATCGCCAAAGGAACCATCTCGAACAACGGCTTCGGCGAGGATTTCGAGGTCGTCGACGGCGTCGCCACCGGGTTGTATCTGACCGGCGACGGCACCACCGTCTACAGCTGCGGCGATTTCCAGAGCGGTCTCACCATCCGGAGCGGTTCGGTTGTCTCCGGCGCTTCGACCTACCTCTATGAAGGAGTCACGGTCGACGGGCTGAAGGTCTACGGCGCCCGCGGCACGACCAGCGCCATGTTGTGGGGTTCCGGCATTACCGCCCGCAATCTGGAGATCGGCTCCGGCGGTTCCGTCAACCTCTACTCCACGGCCACCGTGGATAATTCCATCCTCTCGGGCGGCCTCCTCACTTTGAGCAGCGGCGTGACGGCGAACGACCTCACCGTGGTCTCGGGGGCGGGGCTCCGCGGCGGGCTTTACGTCTCCAAGGGCGCCACGGCCAACAACGTCACGCTCGGATCCAAGGGGATAATGTACGTTCGCGGCGGCGGCGTGGTGAACAATCTGGTCGTGAACGATGCGAACACCCCCACCGTCTACGTCGAAACCAACGGCGCGGTGATCGGCGGCTACACCAGCAAAAGTTGCGAACTTCGGGCGTCCAACGGCGGCGTGATCAGCGGCATGGATATCGGCACGGGCGCGTATGTGTTCGTGCGTTCGGGCGGCGTGATCTCGGGCGGCACCTTCAACGGGGCCGTGCTGCGGATCTACGAAAACGGCATCGCGCAAGGGGTCACGATCACCAAGGCTGAAGTCGGCGAATCCCGCAACGCGCTGATCGACGGCAAGATGATCGACTGCTCGGTCGCCAAGGGCGCCCAGTACCGGATGATGGGCGGCGTGGCGGAGAACCTCACCGTCAGCGGCTCCGGCGCCAGTTTCACCGCCTCGGGCGGCACGATCTCGGGCGTGCTGATCGAAGATTACGCCAAATTGCATGTGAAAACCGGCGCCGTGGTCTACGACCCGGTGATCCGCATGAACTCGGCGAGCACGATCGCCGGCAATTACGCGCGTATCAACGTGTCGGGTCTGGTGGAGGGCGGATACACCGACGGCGGCAACACGCTGGAGATCTACATGTATGACGGCGGCGTGATTCGCAACATGACCTACAACTCGGGCGCTTATGCGGCGGTCTCGAGCGGGGCGACGGTTTCGGGCGGCCTCTTCAACAGCGGCACGACGCTGGCGATCCGCGGCGGCGCGGTGGAAAACGTCACCATGGATTCCGGAGCCGCCATCTCGTTCAACCAGCACGGCGGCACGGTGAACGGCGCCGAACTCCGCTCCGGCGCGCGGATCTACGCCTCATCGGGGGCGGTAGTGAACGACGTGTCGGTGCTCTCGGGCGGCTCGGTCTACGCCTACGGCAACGTCGGCAAGATCAACAATATGGCGGTGGATCAGGAGGCGATGCTCCGGCTCAACCTCTCCGGCGCGGTCATCGAGAATACGGTGCGCGACACCGCGATCTTCGACACCCTCGAAAACATCCACGCCGTCGTGGACGTGCGCAACGCCGAAAACGACGTGACCTACCTGCTGGCGGATACCGGCAACTCCGCGTTGCAGATGACGGCGACCTACGAGGGCTTCGCCGTCGACGTGAACGTCGACGGGACCACGGCGGTCAACCCGTTCGGTCAGAGCTATGAACTCGCGGAGCAGGGCAAGAGCCTCGCCGTCGGCGCCTACACGGTCACGGCCGCGGTGAGCGAGGCGAAGTCGCTGCTCGAAGAGTACGACGCCATCAATACTGGCGACCGCGCGGTCAAGTGGGACGGCGTCGCCATGACCAGCGGCGCTGTGCTCGCCTTCGCCGACGGCACGATCACCGGCAACGGCTGGGTGGAACTCAACTCGGTCGCGCTGGATCGCGGTTCGGTGCTCTACGGTGCGGACGGCGACTTCGGCGGCACGGTCAACTATCTCGTCCGCGGCACCGCCGGGACCATCGGCAACTTCGCCGCCGGAGCGGCGGCGGGCGGCTCGGTCGAAGGCGTCCATGCCATCGTCTATGACACCGATATGGCGGGCGTGACCTACATGGGCGGCTTCGGCAATGTCGGATCCATCGTGGAAGACGAAGTCGTCGGCGGGGTCGAAACCGTCGTTTCGAGCGGCGCTTCGATCGGCAAGGACTTCTACGGCGGCGCGCTGGCGAACTACGCCAAGACCCAGACCCGGACCGCCATCAGCACCATCAACACCCGGATCGCAACGTCGATCACCGTCGAACCCGAGGTCGAAGGCGACGATCCCGTGACCGTGTACGGCGAGGTCGACGGCAACGTCTACGGCGCGTCGGCGGTCAAGGCGGGCACGATCAGCACCACGGCGACTGACGCTCCGCTGCACACGGTCGGCGAAGTTACGCTGACGCTGGCGGCGGGCGAGGCGACGAACAGCAAGTTCTGCTGCTTCGCGGGCGGCTACGCCACCGGCACCGACAGCGCGAAGGCGGCGGCGGTCTACACGGTGGATAGTGTGACGGCTACGGTCTCCGGCGGCAGCTGGGGAAAGGTCTCCGGCGGCCGCGGGATCTTCGGCGGCATCTTCGCTTCGGGCGTCCTGGCGGAAGCCGGCGAGATCAACCTGACCGTCTCGGGCGGCACGATGGGCAACGTCTACGGCGGCGGCTGGTCGCAGAAGGACGGCGTCTCGGTCGTCGGCGACGTGAACCTCACGATCCGCGGCACCGCCGAGGTCGCCAACGTCTTCGGCGGCGGCACCCACTCGACTTCGGGCGGCACGACGGTGGCGGGCAATGTGACCGTCACCATCTCGGGCGGCACGATCACGGGCAACGTCTATGCGCGCGGCCAGCTCGAGGGCGACACGGTGGCGAGTTCCACGGTCATCTTCACGGGGGCGGAGGATTTCGCGTGCAACGTCTACGGTTACAGTTACGTCGGCGGCGACAGCAGCGACGCGACGCTGGAATTCCGCAGTTACACCGGTACGCTTTCGGGCGCGGTCGGCGGTTTCGACAGCGTGAATTTCACCGGCGGGACCCGGATGGCGCTCACCGCCGAAGCCGCGTCCGTCAGCAATACCGCGTGGAACTTCGACTTCACGGAGCGTTTCGATTCGTTCGCCGAAACGGCGGCGCTCGACTGGAGCACCGGCGCGTTCGGTGAAAACTCCACGGTCGCGGTCACGTTCGCCGACGCCGCGCAGGCGCGGGCGGGCTGGAGCATCGCTTCCGTCGCGGATGCCGCGCAGGCGACCTTCGGCGTCACCGTCGGCGACGACGTCGTGGCGACCGGTCTCGCGTACAACACCGCGATCGCCGACGGCGACTACGCGGGCTGGGGCTTCACCCTCGACGAGGGAACGCTCAAGTTCTCCAAACTCGCGTAAGTTCGCGGGGTTTACGCGTTCGGCACTCCCCGTCCGCCGGAAACGGCGGGCGGGCTTTTTGTCGCGTAAGATGATCATGAAAGGCAATATTTATTTTTTTTTTTGCGTTTTACAGTGTAAATTAGCGGCGACCGCGGGATTTTTTTTGTCGGGCATGAGACGCGGATTCGGAACCGCATATTGATCGGCAGCATAAACACAAGGAGATCGCAGAATGGCTGAGTACACAGGCGCGGAGGTCGTGACGCTGAACACGGGGGATTCGTTGACCGGTTCGACCGTCGCCAACATCGATCTGATCGGGAATGACGCTTATGCGCGGGCTTTGACCGCCAGCAACGCCACGCTCGGCGACGTCACCGTTTCCAGCGGCGGCACCATGTACATGCGCGGCGGGACCGCCGCCAACCTTTACGTCTACGGTCCGCGGACCGTCAAGAACGCGGCGGGCAACAATGTCGACAACGGCTCCGGCGGCAAACTGTACATCTCGGGCGGCGTGGTCGAAAACCTCATCGTCGATCAGGAGGGGCAGGCGTATCTTTACAACGGAACGGTCAGGAACGCCGTTCTGAGCAAGTCCGTCGCCACGGTCGTCAGCACCGCGCAGCTCCGCATTTACGGCGGCACGATCTCGGGCGGTTCCAACAACGGCTTTTCCGAACTGTACTGCTCCGGCGGCACGGTCAGCAACTTCGTGATGAATCCGACCATGTACGCCTTCGTTTCGACCGGGGCGACCGTGGTCGGCGGCAGTTACAACGGCTACTGGCTGGCGATCCGCGGCGGCACGGTCTCGGGCACGGTCTTCAAAAAGGCGTACAACAGCGCGGTGGTGCAGCACAACCGGATGAGCACCGGACTCATGTCCGACTGCACGATCTCCGCCGGGGCCTCCTACACGGCGATCGGCGGCCGGGCGGTCGATACCGTCGTGAGCGGAGCCAACGCGATGTTCCTCGTGAGCGGCGCCAATATGAATTACTCCGGCGGCACGGTCCTCTCCGGCGGGCGGCTCTTCGGCAGCGTCGGCAATATCTCCAAGACCGTGATCACGAGTTACGGTACGGCGTATGTGAGCGGAGCCAACGTCACCGGCGCCGATCTGGTGGTGAGCGGACGCAGCGCGCGCCTCGCCGTCAGCGGCGGCGGCATGGTCCGCGGAGTCACCGTCACCGAACTCGGTCACGTCTCCGTCGGCAACGGCGGCATCGTCTACGACCCGGTCGTCAGCATGAACGGAGCGACCACGGTCGCCGGCACCTACGCCCGGCTGGAAGTGCTCAGCGGCGGCGTGGTTTCCGGCGGCTCCGCCGGGCGGGACAACTACACCGTCGAGGTGTACATCCGTCCGGGTGCGACGGTCCGCGGCATGACCTTCGGTTCGGGGGCGTTCGTGCTCTGCGCCGGCGTGGCGGAGAGCTGCTTCATGTCCCGCGCCGGCGGTCAGCAGGTCACGATACGTCAGGGCGGGCTGTTGAGCGGAGGAACGCTCTTTGACGGCGCCAAGGTCACCATCTCCTCCGGTACGGTCTCCGGGGTGACGGTCTCCAACGGCGGTCAGATCTACAACGTGGTCGTCGCCGGTCAGGCGGCGAACGGTCTCGTCAAGGACGTCCTCGTCGAAAAGGGCGGCAGCGTGACGCTGCGCAACAACGGCTCCGGCGGAGCGCTGGGGCAGATGTCGGGCGGCACGGTCTACGGTGCGCTCTATACTTCCAACAACGGCGTTGCCCGCAATGTGACCATCGGCACCGGCGGCGTCGGCTACGCCTACTCGAACGGCAACATCTCGGGCGGCACCGTCTACGGCACGCTGAACGCGAACAACGGCGGGACCGTTTCGGGCGCCGACATCTACGGCACGCTGAACGCCAATACCGGCGGCACGGTGATCGCCGCCAGGGCGGAGAGTGGCGCGCTGCTCCGGGTCTATTCGGGCGGCGTGATGAGCGGTGCGGTCGTCTCCAACGGCGGCGTGATGAATGTCTTTTCAAGCGGTCTGGCGAGTGATACGCAGGTTTTGAGCGGCGGTTCGCTCTTCGTCTACAGCACCAGCCTCGCGCTCGTCAAGCCGATCGCCGAGGATGGCGCGTATGTGTCGGCGCGCCTCGGCAGCGGGAACGAAGTCCAGCGCACCGCCGCGGTGATGGACGATGCGAGCGCCTTCGGCGCGACGCTGGTCGTCGAAGTCGCCAACAAGACGCAGACCTACACCATCGCCTCCGAGGTCGGCAACGCCAACCTCACCGTGGCGGCGCCGTGGCTGATGTTCGACAACGCCGTCAAGGCGGGCGAGATCTACGTCAACCCGTTCCTCGCCGGGCGCGGAGTGTTCAGCGTCGACGCCGAGGGCAAGACCTTTACCGCCGCGACGTGCAACGTCACCCGGGTCACCGCCGCGACGAGCCTTGCGGTCAACGGCGACGTCACCGGGACCAAGTGGGGCGCCACCGTCAACCCGAACGACCGCACCGCGATCTGGTCCGGCGACAAGATCACGGGCGGCGTCACGACTTCCGTCGCGCTCGCCGAGGGGGTCGCGGAGGGCAGCGTGTGGCTGACCACCGCCGACGCGCTCAAGATCGCCGCTCCGCTCTACGGCGCGGCGAAGGGGCAGAACTTCGCGAACGACGTGAACATCTACTTCCAAGGCTCGACCGAGGTGCAGAACCTCGCGGGCGGAGCCGACTACGGCGGGTCGGTCGGCGGGGTGAACCTGTTCGTCAGCGACGCCACGATCTTCAGCGGCGTCGCCTACGTCGGCGGCTTCGGTTCGGTCGCCAACGGCATCAACATTCAGATCAGCAACTCCAAGAGCGAGTTCCGGAAGGATCTCTACGCCGGAGCCCTCTTCAACGCGCCCAAACTGGCGGCGCTCGACTATTCGGTCGCCGCGACCGGGGTCGGCAGCATCGACACCATCATGAGCAACGGCATTTTCGGCGGCAACGTCTACGGCGCGTCGGCGGTCAAGGCGGGCACGATCAGCACCACGGCGGCGACGTCTCCGCTGCACACGGTGGGCGACGTGTCGATCTCGCTCGCCGGCGGCTCCGCGACGAACGGCAAGTTCTGCCTCTTCGCGGGCGGCTACGCCACCGGCACCGACAGCGCGAAGGCGGCGGCGGTCTACACGGTGGAGAGCGTGACGGCGACCGTCTCCGGCGGCAGTTGGGGCAGCGCCAACGGCGGCCGCGGGATCTTCGGCGGCATCTTCGCTTCGGGCGTCAAGGCGGAAGCGGGCGAGATCAACCTGACCGTCTCGGGCGGCACGATGGGCAACGTCTACGGCGGCGGCTGGTCGCAGAAGGACGGCGTCTCGGTCGTCGGCGACGTGGAACTCAATATCACCGGCGGCACGATGGCCAACGTCTTCGGCGGCGGCACCCACTCGACCTCCGGCGGAGCGACCGAGGCGGGCAACGTCACCATCACCGTCTCGGGCGGTACGATCAATGGCGACATCTACGCACGAGGACAACTGGACGGCGACACCGTGGCGAACTCCACGGTGATCTTCGCGGGCAACCGGAACTTCAGCTGCGGCGTTTACGGTTACAGTTACGTCGGCGGCGGCGACAGCGACGCGACGCTGGAGTTCAGCGGCTACACCGGGACGTTTTCGGGCGCCATCGGCGGTTTCGACAGCGTGAATTTCAGCGGGATGACCGCGATGACGCTGGCGAGCGCGGATGTCAGCAACACCGCGTGGGACTTCGACCTTGCGGAGCGCGCGGAGTCGCTCGCCGGAACGGCGCTGCTCAAATGGAGCGCGGGCGCGCTCGGTGAAAACTCCACGGTCGCGGTCGCGTTCGCGGACGCCGCGCAGGCGCGGGCGAGCTGGAGCATCGCCGCCGTCGCGGATGCCGCGCAGGCGACCTTCGGACTCACCGTCGGCGACGACGTCGTGGCGACCGGTCTCGCGTACAACACCGCGATCGCCGACGGCGACTACGCGGGCTGGGGCTTCCGCCTCGACAACGGGACGCTCAAGTTCGCCAACCTCGCGTAAGTCCGCGGGGTTTACGCATTCGGCACTCCCCGTCCGCCGGAAACGGCGGGCGGGCTTTTTTTACCGCATTTTCCGGCGGGGAGTTTGAAAATACCGTGGCGCAGAGGTATATTAACAGGAATATATTTGTAAACAACCAAGGTTTTCCCAATGAAGTACAACGACGCCTCGAATCCGCTCTGCTCCCCCGATTACATCGATCGGGACTCCCTGCGTTCATTGCAGTTGCAACGTCTCCGCGCGATGGTGCGCCACGCCTACGACAATGTGGCGCTGTTCCGCGGCCGGATGCTCGACCTCGGGCTGACCCCCGATGACATCCGCACCCTCGACGATCTGCCGAAACTGCCGTTCATGGTCAAAAAGGATCTGCGCGACACCTATCCGTTCGGGCTCTTCGCCGTGCCGATGAGCGAGATCGTGCGGCTCCACGCCTCCAGCGGCACCACCGGCAAGCCGATCGTCGTCGCCTACACCAAGCAGGATCTGCAGGTCTGGCAGCAGGTGATGGGGCGCTCGCTCGCCGCGGCGGGGATCTCGCGCAACGACATGGTGCAGGTCTCCTACGGTTACGGGCTCTTCACCGGCGGTCTGGGCGCGCACTACGGCGCCGAGGGGCTGGGGGCGAGCGTGGTGCCCGCCTCGGGCGGCAACACCCGCCGTCAGGTGATGCTGCTGCGCGACTTCGGGGTCAACGCGATCTGCTGTACGCCGAGTTACTTCCTGCACATGATCGATCAGGCGGACGCGGAGGGCATCGACCTGCGCGAACTGCCGCTGCGCGTCGGCGTCTTCGGCGCGGAGCCGTGGACGCAGGGGATGCGCGAACAGATGGAAAAGCGTTCCGGGATCGAGGCGTTCGACATCTACGGGCTCTCCGAGATCATCGGGCCGGGGGTGGCGATCGAGTGCCGCGAACACGCGGGGCTGCATATCTTCGAGGACTACTTCTACCCCGAGATCATCGACCCGGATACGGGCGAAGTGCTCCCGGACGGCAAACTCGGGGAACTCGTGCTGACCAGCCTCAGCAAGTACGCGATGCCGATGATCCGCTACCGCACGCGCGACCTGACGCGGATCATCTCCGAACCCTGCGCCTGCGGTCGGACGCTCCGGCGGATCGACCGGATCTCCACCCGCAGCGACGATATGTTCATCATCCGGGGCGTGAACGTCTTTCCGTCGCAGATCGAAGCCGGGATCCTGCGGGTGGACGGGGCGACGCCGAACTACCGGATCACGCTCTTCACCGCGCACGGCATGGACAACATCGCGGTCGAGGTGGAACTGCGGCCGGATCTGTACGGCGACGCCGACCGCGTCGAGGATCTGCGGCGGAAGATCACCTCGTCGGTAGAGTCGATCACCGGCATCCGGGTGCTCTTCAAGGTGGTCGATCCGCACACCATCGAGCGCAGCGAAGGCAAGGCCAAGCGAGTGATCGACAACCGCACGCGGTGAAAAGGTTGACGTTCCGGTCTTGAAAAAAGCCGGAACCGGCGGTATATTATTGATTCCGGGATGTTTTCGGACTCCCGGTCGGGAATTTTTTCAATTCCGGCGGCGCGGACGGCGCGGCGTCTATGGTTCTCATCCTCTTGAACCTGTGGGCGGCGGCGCCGGTCCGTATGGCGGCGGGCAGGTAGGAGACGCGGCGATGACGCGGCTCCGCAACGTGGCTGTTCCTCCCGCGGTCGGCTGTCGGCGCAACCAGAGATACGTGTGTCAAAAAAATAACGAGGCGAAGAAAAACTTATGGTCAGAGTCAGATTGAAGCGCACCGGCGCCCGTAATGCGGCCTGCTTCCGGGTGGTGGTGATGGATCAGCGTTCCAGCCGTGACGGCAAGGCGATCGAGGAGTTGGGTTTCTACGATCCGATCTCCAAGCAGGAGAAGGTCAACGTCGAGCGCGCCGATTACTGGAAGAGCGTCGGCGCCCAGTTCACCGAGACCGTCACCGACATCGTCGAGCGCGTCCGCGCGGGCAAGAGCCTGAAGGATCGCACCCGCAAACCTGCCGTCTCCAAGAAGGCGAAGGCGAAGGCCGCCGCCGAAGCCGAGGCGAAGGCCAAGGCCGCCGAGGAGGCGAAAGCCGCCGCCGAAGCCGCCGCCAAGGCCGCCGAAGAGGCGAAGGCCGCCGAAGCCGCTCCCGCCGCGGATGCTCCGCAGGCGTAAACCTGCGTTCCGAAACGGTAATGGGGATTTGAGAAATCATGTTTGAGAAGTTTTTGCAACTGTTCACCGGCGGTAAAAGCCGCGGCGGCAGCAGTTCCGGCGGAGAGGCCGGCGCAGCCGCCGGGTCGCTGCGCGAACTGGAAGGCTTCGTCGATTACGTCGTCAAGGCGCTCGTCGATTATCCCGACGAGGTGACCGTCAGCACGGTCGAAAACGGCGAAGGCGCGTCGATCCAGATCCGCTGCCGCAAGGAGGACATCGGTAAGATTGTCGGCAAGCGCGGCAAGACGATTATGGCGATCCGCTCGCTGGTGAGCGGAGCCGCCGGGCGTCAGCACAAGCGCGTGTCGGTGGATGTTTTGGATTAACCCGCGCGGGGGCCAGGCTTCCGCCGCACGGAGCGTTCCGGATGCACATTGATGTACTGACGCTGTTTCCGGAGTTGTTCCCGGGACCACTCGGAGCAAGTGTGGTCGGTCGGGCGGCGGCGCGGGACTTGGCGACCGTCAACGCGGTGGACATCCGCGGTTTCGCGCCGGATCGGCGCGGCACGGTGGATGAAAAGCCCTACGGCGGCGGTCCGGGGATGCTGATGATGGTCGAACCGCTGACGCTGGCGCTGGAAAGCGTCCGGCGTCCGGAGAGCGTGGTGGTGATGACCACGCCGCGCGGCGAGCGCTTCAGCCAGCAGTTGGCGCGCGAACTCGCGCGGCTGCCGCACCTGATACTGGTGGCGGGGCACTACGAAGGCGTCGACGAACGGTTCCTCGCCGCCGAGGTGGACCGCGAAGTATCGCTGGGCGACTATGTGCTGTCCAACGGCAATCTGGCGGCGATGGTGATCGCCGACGCGGTGATCCGCCTGCTGCCGGGGGTGTTGGGAGACGACGCTTCGAGTTGCGAGGAGTCGCACTCGGACGGGCTGTTGGAGTATCCGCAGTACACGCGGCCGGAAGAGTTCCGTTCGCGGCGCGTCCCCGAGGTGCTGCTGAGCGGCGACCACGGGCGGATCGCGCGGTGGCGGCGCTCCGAGGCGGAGCGGCTGACCCGCGAACGGCGGCCGGATTTATGGGAAACGTATTTGCAACGGCAAACGAAAGAGGTTTGAGATGAATATTTTGGACAAGATCCGTAATGAGCAGGTCCGTGCCGAGCGGCACGAATTCGGTATCGGCGACACCGTCAAGGTCTCGGTGAAGATCGTCGAAGGCGATAACGAGCGTATCCAGGCGTTTCAGGGTACGGTGATCGCCCGTCACGGCTCCGGCATCGAGGAGACGTTCACGGTGCGCCGGGTCCAGGCGGGGCAGGGCGTCGAGCGGGTGTTCCCGGTCAACAGCCCCCGCATCGAGAAGATCGAAGTGATCCGTCGCGGCGACGTCCGCCGGGCGAAGCTCTACTATCTGCGCGACAAGATCGGTAAGGCGGCGCGGGTCAAGGAACTGCGCACCAAGTAATGTTTCGCCATGGCTTCGTGCGAGCCATTGCGTGAAGACGACGAACTCCTCCGGCCGGAGCGCGAGCTGCGGGCGGAGGGTTTTTGTTGCGTGGCGGGCGTCGACGAAGCGGGACGCGGTCCGCTGGCGGGACCGGTGGTCGCGGCGGCGGTGGTGCTGCCGGAACTCCCGGAACTGCCGCGTTTCTTCGACTCCAAGCAGTTGAGCGCCGGACGGCGCGAGGAACTCTGCCGCGAACTGCTGGCGCTCCCCGGCGTCGATGTCGGCGTGGGGATCGTCGAAGCGCCCGAGATCGACGAACTGAACATCCTGCGCGCCACGCATCTGGCGATGCGCAAGGCGCTGCTGGCGCTGAAAAAGGTCGATATCGCGCTCGTCGACGGTCTGCCGGTCAAGGGTCTGCCGGTGCCGTCGCGGAATTTGGTCAAGGGCGACACCTTGAGCGCCAGCATCGCGGCGGCGAGCATCGTCGCCAAGGTGCGCCGCGACGCGATCATGGTCGAAGCCGACGCCAAGTATCCCGGCTACGGTTTCGCGGAACATAAGGGCTACGGTTGCGCCTCCCATGTGGCGGCGCTGAAAAAATTGGGGGTGACGCCCATCCACCGCCGGAGTTTCCGTCCGGTGCGCGAGGTGCTGGAGCCGCCGCCCGAACAGATGGAGTTGTTCTGATGCCGCTGTTTCAGAAAGGAGCAAGTGCCCGCGTTACCGACGCGGGTGTCACTGCGTGAAAACCCCTCCGTTGTCGATACGGACGCGTTTTTCAGGCAGTAACTGTTGTTGCCGTTGGATACGGCGGCGAAAAATTTTTCCTAAGGATCTTCTATCATGAGCGAATATTCACTTGAGACCATCCGCCACAGCGCGGCGCACGTCATGGCGGCGGCGGTCAGGCAACTCTATCCCGACGCCAAATTCGATATCGGTCCCGCGACCGAGCAGGGCTTCTACTACGACTTCGATATGGAGCACCGCCTCGTCACCGAGGACCTCAAGGCGATCGAAAAGGCGATGAAGAAACTCATCGGCCGCGGTCTGCCTTTCGAGCGCTTCGAGACCTCGCGCGAAGAGGCGCAGAAACTTCTCGCCGGGCAGCCGTACAAACTCGAACGCCTCGCGGACATCCCCGAGGGCGCGACGATCAGTTTCTACCGGACGGGCGACTTCCTCGACCTCTGCCGCGGGCCCCACGTCGAAAAGAGTTCCGACATCGGCGCCGTGAAACTCACCGCCGTCGCCGGCAGCTACTTCCGCGGCGACGAGAAGAATCCGATGCTCCAGCGCATCTACGGCACCGCGTTCCCGAGCGAGGAGGAACTTCAGGCCTATCTGAAACAGCTCGAAGAGGCCGCCAAGCGCGACCACCGCAAACTCGGCGTCGAACTGGATCTCTTCGGCTTCTCCGATCAGGTCGGTCCCGGGCTGGTGCTGTGGCATCCCAAGGGGGCGCTGATCCGCCACCTGATCGAGACCTACTGGAAAGACGAGCATTACCGCAACGGTTACGAACTGCTCTACACCCCGCACATCGGTCAGAGCACGCTGTGGGAGACCAGCGGTCACATCAACTTCTACCGCGACGGCATGTACTCGCCGATGCAGATCGACGAGAAGGACTACTTCGTCAAGCCGATGAACTGCCCGTTCCACATCGAGGTCTACCAGTCGCGGCTCCGCAGTTACCGCGAACTGCCGATGCGCTGGGCGGAACTGGGAACGGTCTACCGCTACGAGAAATCCGGTTCGCTCCACGGTCTGATGCGGGTGCGCGGCTTCACTCAGGACGACGCGCACATCATCTGCACGCCGGAGTCGATCGAGGACGAGATCGCGGAGGTGCTGCGCTTCAGTCTGCACATCAACCACGCGTTCGGCTTCACCGACATCAAGCCGTACCTCTCGACCCGTCCCGCGAAGGCGGTCGGCGAGCCGGAGCGCTGGGAAGTGGCGACCAAGTCGCTCGCCAAGGCGGTCGAAAAGTGCGGCCTCAAGTGCGAGGTCGACGAGGGCGGCGGCGCCTTCTACGGGCCGAAGATCGACCTCAAGATCAAGGACGCCATCGGCCGTGAGTGGCAGACGACGACCATCCAGTTCGACTTCAATCTGCCCGAGCGCTTCGACATGAGCTACATCGGCGAGGACGGCAAGAAGCACCGTCCGTACATGGTGCATCGCGCGCTGCTGGGCAGTCTGGAGCGCTTCTTCGGTATTTTGGTCGAGCACTACGCCGGGGCGTTCCCGCTGTGGCTGGCGCCGGAGCAGGCGCGGCTGCTGCCCGTTTCGGAGGGGCAGCTGGAGGCGGCGAAGCGCTTTCAGGCGGAGTTGCGCAAGCAGGGGTTCCGGGTCGGCGTGGACACGCAGGCGGCGAGCCTCGGCGCGAAGATCCGGCTGGCGCGGCAGGAGCGCATCCCGTACCTGCTGGTCGTCGGCGAGCGCGAAGCGGCGGCGGAGTCGGTCGCGGTGCGGACGCGCCGCGAGGGCGAAGTCGGCGTGATGACGATCCCGGCGCTCATCGAAAAAATGCGCGATGAGGTTGACAATAAGGTGATTTAGTGATACATTAAGCGAGTGTCGAAGTCTTCCGGTCGATCCGGCGTGGCTTCGGCGGTCGCTTTTGGCAACGTTCGGAGGCGTGGTCCCGGAGGGGTTCCGGGGCGGCGGATCCGGCTGATTTTGGAGGGTACTTCCATCGCAAAGTTGTTGAAACCTAATGACCGCAGCATCACCTTCAGCGAGGTGCGGCTGATCGGTTTGGAGGGCGATCAACTCGGAGTGGTCACCTACGCCCGGGCGCGGGAACTCGCGCAGGAGGCGGGGCAGGACTTGGTGTTGGTCTCGGATCGTTCGGTGCCTCCGGTGGTGCGGATAATGAACTTCGGCAAGCTCCGCTACGAGCAGAAGAAGAATTTGAAGCAGCAGCGCAGGAACACTGCGGCGCAGAAGGTCAAAGAGGTCAAGTTCCGCGTGAACATCGACCAGCATGACTACGAGACGAAGATCAAGCACGCGCTGGACTTTCTCGAAAAGAAGTACCGGCTCAAGATCACGCTCGCGATGCGCGGCCGCGAAATGGCCCATCAGGACATCGCGTTCGAGGTGGTGCGCAAGGTGATGGGAGAACTCGCTCCGTACGCCGACGCGGATGGGCAGCCCAAGTTGCTGGGGCGCAATATTTCAGTCAATTTCTCCCCCAAATAGGGGGAGAGCGGTAACGGCCGCAGCCGGTGTGCATTGACCGGCTCGGTCCAAAAAGAAAGGATGTAACAATGCCGAAGCTCAAAACCAGAAAGTGCGCCGCGAAGCGTCTCAAAGAGACGGGGACCGGCAAGTTCCGCCACCACAAGGCGGGCGCGCGTCACCTGAAATCCTCGAAGAACGCCAAGCGCAAGCGTCGTCTGCGTCAGGACGCCGCGGTGTCCCCCGCCGAGCGCAGCCGGATCAAGGCCGCTCTGCCCTACGGTCTGTAAGCGGAAGAAGGAGAGCATAGATCATGAGAAGCACTTATGCAGTTCCCTCCCGCAAGCGCCGCAAACAGGTCCTCGACCGGGCGAAGGGGTTTTACGGCAACAGCGGCAAGAACCTCCGGGTCGCCTACGACGCGGTGGACAAGGCGCTGGTGCACTCCTACGAGGGGCGCAAGCAGAAGAAGCAGCAGTATCGCGGGCTGTGGATCGTCCGCATCAACGCGGCTTGCCGCGCGCTGAACGTGAATTACAGCCGGTTTATGAGCGCTCTGAAGAAAGCCAATATCGAGTTGAACCGCAAGGTTCTCGCTGATCTGGCGGTCAGGGAGCCCGCGGAGTTCAAGGCGCTGGTGGAAAAAGTCACCCGCTGAGACATCGCGTAAAACGAAATGGGCAGCTTGGATTGGTGAGTATTCACCGGATTCAAGCTGCTTTTTGCTTTATTTTGACTCCCCGCGGGGCGCGGGGAGACGGATCGAGGGTACGGCGGACCGTTCCGTCCGGCAGGGCGGCGGTCGTTGAAATATACGGGAACCGCGTCGCGGCGGCGTTAAAACACGCGCGCGCGTGGAGCGGGGAAAATACAACATACGGGATTATCCGGAATGAACAGCATCATTGCAGAGATCGAACGGGCGGTCGCCGCCGCCAAAGCGGCGCTGGACCGCGCCGCGTCGCCCGCGGACGCCGAGGCGGTGCGGATCGAATATTTGAGCCGGAACGGCTTGTTCCCGGCGCTGTCGCGCCGCATGGGCGAGGTGCCCGCCGCCGAGCGGCGCGAGACCGGAACGGCGTTCAACACCGGGCGCGCCGCGATTGAGGAGGCGCTCAACGCCGCCAAAGACCGCCTCTCCGCGACCGCGGCGCCCGAGGAGTCGGTGGACGTCACGCTGGCGGGCCGCCGCGACCGCCGCGGCCACAAACACCCGATCAGCCAACTCGCCGACGAGTGCGTCAAAATCTTCCGGCGCATGGGATTCACGCCGATGGAAGGGCCGGAAATCGAGGATATCTACCACAACTTCGACGCGCTGAACACCCCGGCGGATCATCCGTCGCGCGACCCGCAGGACACCTTCTACTTCCCCGACGGGCGGATCCTGCGTTCGCAGACCAGCCCGGTGCAGATCCGGGTCATGGAGAGCCATCAGCCGCCGATCCGCATCGTCGCTCCCGGTCGGGTCTTCCGCCGCGACACCCCCGACGCCACCCACGGCATGAACTTCCACCAGATCGAGGGGCTGAGCATCGACCGCGACGTGTCGATGGCGGATCTCAAGAGCGTGCTGCAGAACTTCGCGTGGGAGATGTTCGGCGAAAAGGTGAACATCCGGCTGCGTCCGCACTTCTTCCCCTTCACCGAGCCGAGCGTGGAGTACGACTTCAGCTGCGTGGTCTGCGGCGGCAAGGGCTGCAGCGTCTGCAAGAACTCGGGTTACATCGAGATCGCCGGCGCCGGCATGGTCGATCCGGCGGTGCTCAAGACGGTCGGCTACGACCCCGAGGTGTGGAGCGGTTATGCGTTCGGCATGGGGATCGAACGGCTGGCGATGCTGCGTTACCGGATCCCGGATCTGCGGCTGCTGTACGAAAACGACGTCCGGTTTCTGGAACAATTCTGAGGAGCGCGTTTGAATTATGAACATTTCGAGAAAATGGCTGGGCGATTATGTGGCGCTCGACTGCGACGACGCCACTTTGTGCCATAAACTGACGATGTCGGGTATCGAGGTCGAGGCGGTGAACTCCGCCCGCCGCGTTCCCGAGGGGGTCGTCACCGCGAAGATCGTGGAGCGCAAACCGCATCCCGACAGCGACCACCTGTCGGTCTGTCAGGTCTTCGACGGCAAAGCGACGCTGCAGATCGTCTGCGGCGCCCCGAACTGCGACGCCGGATGCGTGGTGCCGCTGGCGACGATCGGGACCGTCTTCAACACGCCCGAAGGCGAGTTCAAGATCAAGAAATCGAAACTGCGCGGCGTCGAATCGAACGGCATGATGTGCAGCGCCGCCGAACTGGGGCTCTCCGGCGACAACTCCGGGCTGCTGATCCTGCCGCCCGACACCGAGGCGGGCATCCCGCTGGAGCGGCTCTTCCCCGGCGACACCGAGATCGAGGTCGAAGTGACTCCGAACCGTCCCGACTGGCTGTCGATGTGGGGCATCGCCCGCGACGTGTCGTGCCTGCTCGGGGTCGAGGCGAAACTGCCGGAGATCGCGATCCCCGAGTGCGGCGTTCCCGCGCCGGAACTCGTCACCGTCGAGGCGAAGGAGTTGTGTTCGCGGTACATCGGCCGGGTGATCCGCAACGTGAAGATCGGGCCTTCGCCCAAGTGGATGGTCGAGCGGCTGGAGAGCGTGGGGCTGCGGTCGATCAACAATGTGGTCGACGTCACCAACTTCGTGCTGATGGAACTGGGGCAGCCGCTCCACACCTTCGACCTGAACAAACTCGCGGGCAAACGGGTGGTGGTGCGCCGCGCCAAGCCGGGCGAAAAACTCACCGTCCTCGACGGAACGACCGTCGAACTTAACGAAGAGAACCTCGTGATCGCCGACGCGGAAAAACCGGCGGCGCTGGCGGGGGTGATGGGCGGGCTCGACTCCGGAGTGACCCCGGAGACGACCGACATCCTGCTGGAGAGCGCGATCTTCGATTCGGTGTCGGTGCGGACGACCAGCCGCCGGCTCAACGTGTCGAGCGATTCGAGTTACCGCTTCGAGCGCGGGCTGGACTACGACATGACCGAACTCGCCGCGAAGCGCGCCTGCCAGCTGATCCTCGTGACCGCGGGGGGCGAACTTGCCACCGCCGCGGTGGACGTGACGGCGGGGCGTCCGAGCGAAAAGGCGATCGTCTGCCGCTTCGACCGGGTGCGCAAACTGATCGGCTCCGACGTGAGCAACGCGCGGATGGTCGAGATCTTCCGGGCGCTGCGCCTCGAAGTCTCCGAGATCACCGAGACCTCCTGCCGGGTGGTCGCGCCGATCTTCCGCCGCGACCTCGAGCGCGAGGCCGACCTCGCCGAGGAGGTGGCGCGCATCAACGGTCTGGACAAGATCCCGCAGATCCCCGTGCGGGGGCGGGTCTGCCATCCCGTCTCCGAGGACGCCTACCGCGATCTGGAAACGCTGCGCGACCGGGTGGTCGCCTCCGGATTCTGCGAGTGCGTCCATTACAGCATCGTGAGTCCCGCGTGCGCCCTGAGCGACAGCCGCTTCACCGACGCGCAGCTGGTGCGGCTCTCGAATCCGATCAGCCCGGACAACTCGGTGATGCGGCCGAGCCTCTTCGGAGTGCTGCTGGGGGCGGTCGAGCGCAACGTTTCGCGCGGGAACCGCGACCTCGCGCTCTTCGAACTCGGCAAGGTTTTCTGCGCGGATGCGAAAGCGTTCCCGGAGGAGCGCTACGAACTCGGGCTGGTGCTCACCGGCCGCCGCCATCCGGAGCGTTTTTCGGCGGAGGCGGAGGAGCGTTACGACTTCTTCGACCTCAAGGGCGCGCTCGAAGGGCTCTTCGAGGAGTATCACATCCGCAACTACCGCTTCGTGAAACTCGCGGGCGACGCGCGTTTCCGTCCCGGCTGCGCGGCGGAGATCCAGATCAACGGGCGCACCGTCGGCGCGGCGGGCGAAGTCGCCCCCAAGTTCGCTTCGGCGTGGCGCACCACCGACCGGGTGTTTCTGGCGCAGGTCGAGATGTCCGCGATCGTGGGCGCGGCGGGCCGGAACATCACCTTCAAGGAACTGGCGCAGTTCCCCGCCACCACGCGCGACGTGGCGCTGGTGGCCCCGGCGGCGATGGAGCACGCGGAGATCGTCGAATTCGTCCGCAAGTGCAAACTGCCCGATCTGGAGAGCATCCGGCTCTTCGACGTCTTCGTCGACGACGCGCTGAAACAGGCGGGCAAAAAGAGCATGGCGTACCAGTTCACCTTCCGCAACCGCAGCCGCACCCTCAAGGATAACGAGGTCAACGCGGTGATGGACAAACTGCGCGGCGAACTGGCGGCGAAGTTGAAACTCGAATTGCGCTAAACAGGAGGATGTTCCATGAATAAGCAAATCGGCGAGGTGTTCGAGGGCGCGCTGACGGCGCAGGGGATGAAGTTCGGCATAGTCTGCGCGCGCTTCAACGACTTTTTCGTTTCCAAACTGCTCGACGGCGCGGTGGATGTGATCGTCCGCCACGGCGGCGACGCGAAGCAGATCGGCGTCGCGTATGTGCCGGGCTCCTACGAGATCCCGTTCGCGGTCAAGAAACTGCTGGCGACCAAGAAGTACGACGCGGTGATCGCGCTCGGCGTGGTCATTCAGGGCGCGACGCCCCACGCCGGCTACATCAACAACGAGGTCGCCAAAGGGCTCGCCCAGTTGGGGCTGGAGTTCGGCGTCCCCGTGACCTACGGGCTCATCACCGCCGACAACCTCGATCAGGCGGTCGAGCGCAGCGGCTGCAAAGCCGGCAACAAGGGCGGCGACGCGGCGCTGGCGGCGATCGAGATGGTCAACCTCACCCGGAGCATCAAGTAGGCAAAATGGCTCCCGAGGCGGACAGAAGCGAAGCGGTGCGTCCCCACACCAAGCGGATGGGGCGCGAAGTGGCGATGCAGTATCTGTACAGTTGCGAGACCCGGGGCGAACTGCCGGGCGCGGCGACTTTCGAGAGTTTCTTCGAGGTGCTGCGCGGCGAGTATCAGCTCCGCGACGACCGGCTGGCGCGCAAGACGCACGAGTTCGCCACCCGGCTGTACGAACTGGCGGCGCTGCATCAGTCGGAGATCGATGCGGTGCTCCGTCCCAAATGCGACGAGTCGTGGGGGTGGGAGCGGATCGACATCGTGGACCGCAACGTGCTGCGGGTCTGCTTGGCGGAACTGCTCTACATGGACGACGCGCCGATGCTGGTGTGCCTCGACGAGGCGGTGGAGATCGCGCGCGACTTTTCCGGCATCGAAGGCGGGCGCTTCGTGAACGGCGTGCTGAACTCGATCAAGAACGATCTGGTCGCGGCGGGCAAGTGGCGGTGAGGCGGGGATGTCGATATTTTCCATCTTCAAAAACGGTCTGGCGAAGAGCGCGACGCGGCTGACCCGCGCGGTGACTTCGGTCTTCACCGGGATCAAGGCGCACGGCAAGGCGAGTTTCGACGACTTGGAGGATCTGCTGATCTCCGCGGACTTCGGCGTCCCGGCGGCGCGGCGGATCGCCGCCGCCGTGCGCGAACGTTACGAGCGCGGAGAACTGGCGACCGACGCCGATCTCGGCGCGGCGGCGCGGGACGAGGTGGTGCGGATCATCTCGGGCCACGACCGTCCGGTGCGCCGGGCGGAGCCGGGTACTCCGACGGTGATCCTGATGGTCGGCGTGAACGGCAGCGGCAAGACCACCACCATCGGCAAACTCGCCGACCGGCTCTGCAAGGCCGGGGACAAGGTAATCCTCGGCGCCTGCGACACCTTCCGCGCGGCGGCGGTGGAGCAGCTTCAACTGTGGGGCGAACGCACCGGGGCGCAGGTGGTGGCGGCGAAACACGGCGCCGATCCGGCGAGCGTGGCGTTCGACGCGACGCGGGCGGCGCTGGCGCGCGGCGCGGACTGGCTGCTGCTGGACACCGCCGGGCGGCAGCAGAATCAGCGGGCGCTGATGGAGGAGCTCGCCAAGGTGCGCCGCTCGGTCGCCAAGGCGTGCCCCGACGCTCCGCACGAGGTGTGGCTGTCCGTTGATGCGAGCCTCGGCGCGAACGTCGTGAATCAGGCGCGCGAGTTCGACCGCGCGACCGGTCTGACCGGGCTGGTGCTGACCAAACTGGACGGCACCGGGCGCGGCGGCATGGCGGTCGCGCTGCATCAGGAGTTTTCGCTGCCGACCTTCTTCATCGGGCTCGGCGAACAGCCGGGCGATCTGCAGCCGTTCGACGCGGAGTATTACGCGGACGCGCTCTTCGGGCGCGACTCCGGGAGGGCGTGACGCATCATGGGCGGCGCGTCCGACAGTTCGTACATGCGCGAAGCGCTCGCGGAGGCGCGGAAGGGGTGGGGGCTTACCAACCCCAATCCGATGGTGGGCGCGCTGATCGTCCGGGAGGGCGAAGTCCTCGGCCGCGGCTGGCACCACGGCGCGGGACTGCCGCACGCGGAGATCGAAGCTCTGAACGACGCGCGCCGCCGCGGCGCCGATCCGGCGGGGGCGGAGTTGTTCGTGACGCTGGAGCCGTGTTCCACCACCGGGCGCACCGGGCCGTGTACCGAGGCGATCCTGGCGGCGGGGATCCGTCGGGTGGTCGTCGGCGGCATCGATCCCAATCCCCGGCACGCGGGGCGGGGCGTAACGTGGCTGCGCGAGCGGGGCGTCGAGGTCGAGACCGGCGTGCTGGAGCCGGAGTGCGCGAAACTCAATTACAGTTTTTTCAAATGGATCGTTACCGGGCGTCCGCATGTGACGGTGAAACTCGCGACGACGCTGGACGGGCGGATCGCCACGGCGTCGGGCGACTCCCGCTGGATCACCGGTCCGGCGGCGCGGAGCCGGGTGCAGAAACTCCGGCGGCTCGCCGATGCGATCATGGTGGGCGGCGAGACCTGCCGCAAGGATTCGCCGCGCCTCACGGTGCGGGAACCCGCCGACTGGCCGCGTCAGCCGTGGCGGCTCGTCGCCACGCGCGACGCGGCGCTGATCGCGCGGCTGCCCGAGTTGTATCCTGACGGCCGGGTCGAGGCGGTGGATCTGCCGGATCCTCCGGCGTGGGCAGCGTTGCTGGACGACTTGGGGCGGCGCGGCATGGTGAATCTGCTGATCGAAGGCGGCGGGGAACTTGTCGCGTCGGCGCTGGCGGCGCGGGCGGTTGATCGCGTGGAGTTCCACATCGCGCCGAAGATCCTCGGCGGCCGGGAGAGCCGCCCCGCGGTTGGCGGAGCGTCGCCGGAGCGTCTGGCGTTGGCGCGCGGGCTCCGGAACGTCGAGGTGGAGCGTTTGGGTGAGGATGTGTTGATCGCGGGGGATCTCTGATGTTTACGGGATTGGTCGAAGGTACTGGCAAATTCATCGGACGCGGCGGGTCGCGCCTGACGATCCGGCCGGAGTTCCCGCTGACGGCGGCGCGCGGCGACAGCATCGCCGTGAACGGCTGCTGCCTGACGCTGGAGCGGACCACGGCGGCGGGGCTTGAATTCTTCACGCTGGAGGAGACGCTGTCGCGCACCAATCTGGGCGAACTCGCCCCGGGCGCGGCGGTGAACCTCGAACGGGCGCTGTCGGCGGGCTCCCGGCTCGACGGGCATCTGGTGCAGGGGCACGTCGACGCCGCGCTCGCGGTGCTGGGGCTCGGGCGCTCCGGTTCCGGGGATATGGAACTCAAGGTCGAACTGCCCGCGGAGTTCGCCGCGCTCGCGGTGGAAAAGGGCAGCGTCGCCGTCGACGGCGTGTCGCTCACCGTGGCGGCTCTGGGGGAGGGGTACTTCACGGTTTGTCTGATCCCCGAGACGTGGGCGCGCACCGCGCTGTCGCAGCGGCGGGAGGGGGCGCATGTGAACGTCGAATTCGACATCCTCGGCAAGTACGTTCTGCGGCAGCTGGAGTGCCGCGCCCGCGGCGGCGACGCCGGTACGCTGACGTGGGAAAAACTCTCTTCGGCGGGATTTCTATGAACGACCGGCTTTTCGGCATCTCGCTGCGCGGCGAAAGCGAGTGCGCGGCGTGGCTCGACGGGCTCCCCGGGTTCTGCCGGGTCCTCGAAGTGCCGGGCGCGGCGCTGGATCCGCGGCGTCTGCGCGGGGAAGTCGCTGCCGTCTGCGCCGAGCGGGGGATCGAGTGGGGCGTCCGCGATCTGCTCGACGCCGATCTCGCGCGCCAGCTGATCCGCTCCGGCGACGCGCTGCGCATCGAGGCGTGCGGCAAATTCGAGGAACGGGCGCTGGCGGCGGTCGCGGCGGGGGCGCGCTGGGCGTCGCTCGACCTCGACGCGGGGCGGGCGGCGGTCGATCCCGACTACGAGACCGCGCTGCACGGACTGCTCCGCCAGTTCGTCGGGGCGCTTAGCCGTCTGAACGCGGAACTGCCGCTGTTGCTGCCGGTGCGGATCCCCGCGCCGGAGACGGCGGAGCCGGAGCGTCTGCTGCGTCTGCGCCACCAACTGCCGCTGCCGGGAGTGCGGCTGGAGTTCGAACTGCATCCGCACGAGCCGGGAGCGCTGACCTGGAGCGGCGTGGAAACGTTGCGCTTCGAAGCGCGGTTCTGGCGGATCTGCTTTGTTCCGGAGAGCGGCAACACGCTCGCCCCCGCGGCATTGCACCGTTTTCTGGCGGCGACTGGGACGGCGGCTCCCGAACCGCTGCGGATCTTCTTTTCGCCGGAGGGCGCCGGAGCCGCCGACGACTACACGTTGAAACAACTCGCCGACACGGCGGAAAAATGGAAGGATTTGCCATGAATCTCGGAGTCAATATCGATCATATCGCGACCGTACGTCAGGCGCGTCTGGCGACGAAACCCTCGGTGCTGGAGGGCGCGGCGCTCGCGGAAAAGGGCGGCGCGTGGGGCATCACCGCGCATCTGCGCGAGGATCGCCGCCACATTCAGGACGCCGATATCGCCGCGCTGGTGAAGCAGGTCGTCCGGCTGAACATGGAGATGGCGGTCACCGACGAGATGGTGGCGATCGCCTGCGGCTGCAAACCCCATTCGAGCTGCCTCGTGCCCGAGAAGCGGCAGGAACTCACCACCGAGGGCGGTCTGGACGTCGTCGGCTCCTTCGAGCGGGTGCGGCAGGCGATCGAAAAACTCCACGCGGCGGGGATCGTCGTAAGTTGTTTCATCGACCCGGAGGAGCGCCAGCTGGAGGCGGCGAAGCGCGCGGGCAGCGACTATGTGGAACTGCACACGGGGGCGTACGCCAACGCCTCCGGCGCGGCGCAGGCGGCGGAACTGGAACGGCTGATCCGCGCGGCGCGTTTCGCCCACGGCGCGGGGCTGAAGGTCAACGCCGGACACGGCATCGACTACGAGAACATCCGCGGGGTGCTGCGGATACCGTACCTCTGCGAACTCAACATCGGGCACTCGATCGTCGGGCGCGCGATCATGGTCGGCATGGAACAGGCGGTGCGCGAGATGATCGCGCTGATGAGCGCTTACGATGGCGGCGAACGATAGATCGCAACTGCTGAAAAGTTCGCTCGGCACCGCGCTGGCGACCCTGACAAGCCGGCTGCTCGGTTTGGTGCGGGTCAGCCTCGAGGCGCGGGTGCTGGGCGGCGGCGAGATCTGCTCGGGCTGGCAGCTGGCGGTGGCGATCCCGAACCTCTTCCGGCGGCTGCTGGGCGAGGGGGCGCTGGGGACGGCGCTGATCCCGCTCGTCGCCGAGACCGAGAAGGAGTGCGGCGTCGCGGCGGTGCGCCGCGAACTCGGCGTGATCTTCGCGCTGCTCGGCGCGCTGCTCGCCGCGATCGTGGTGGTGCTGGGCGGCGGCGCGTGGCTGCTGGAGCGCGCCACCTGGCACTCGGTCGGTTTCTGGGGGACGGCGCGGATGCGGCTCTGCCTCGCGCTGCTGCCGATCCTGATGCCCTACACCTTCTTCATCTGCCTCGTCGGCGTGATCGGCGCGGTGCTGAACTACTCGCGGGTATTCGTGCTGCCGGCGCTGGGGGCGCTGCTGCTGAACGTATTCTTGATCGGCGGGCTCGGCGCGATCTGGATCGTGACCCGCGGCGACCTCGAACGGATCGGCGCCTATCTGCCGCTGCTCGCCGGGCTGGTGGTGCTGTCGGGGGCGATCCAGCTGGTGCTGATGCTGATCCTGCTCGCGGTCTACGGGCGCTTTCCCACGTGGTCGGTCCGCACACTGCGCGACCTCGGGATCTGGCGGCGGCTCTTCCGCCTCGCGCTGCCGGGGATGATCGGCGGCGCGGCGCTGCAGGTGAGTTTTCTCGTGGACCGCAGTCTCGCGATGAAACTCGGGGCGCGGGCGGTCCCGGCGCTGACCTTCGTGGATCGGATCGTCGACGTGCCCATCGGGATCTTCGCGCTGTCGCTTGCGACCGTGCTGATGGCGACGATGGCGCGCTCGGCGCTGGAGAGTTCCGAGAAACTCGCGGAGGACCTCGCGTTCGGTCTGCGGCACGTCTACTTCGTCTGCATGCCGCTCGCGGTGCTGGTGATGCTCTTCCACGAGCCGATGCTCCGGCTGCTGTGCCGGGGCGGCAACTACACCGAGGACGATCTGCTGGCGGCGCATTATGTGGCGCTCTTCTACGGGATGGGGATCCCGTGTTTCTGCTCGCTCAAGGTGATACTGCCCGCGTTTTACGCCCGCAAGGAGATGACGAAGCCGCTATACTGTTCGCTGGCGGCGATCGCGTTGAACATCGTGCTGAATCTGATCCTGATGTGGCCGCTCAAGCAGGGAGGGATCGCGCTGGCGACGACGATCTCGTCGCTCGTCAACAATCTGCTGCTGCTCGTGCTGCTGCGCCGCGACGGCGTGGTGCTGCGCGACGGTCCGGTGCTGCGCTCCGGCGCGCGGAGTCTGGTGCTGGCGGTGCTGACCGGCGGCGCGAGTTACCTCTGCTACCGGATGTGGCGCGGCGAGTATCCGCGGCCGTGGTTCACCGAATTGTGGATGTTCCTCGCCGCCGCGGCGGGGTTCGCGGTGCTCTACTGGGGCGGCACGACCCTCTGCCGCGCCGCCGAGCCGGGCGAGTTCCTCGCGCTGGTGCGCCGCCGCCGCGCCAAGTGAGATTTTGTTCGTCACGGCGCTTGCATTGACGGTTTTTTTGCGGTATATTAATAGTATGATGCGGGTGTAGCAAAACGGTCATGCTCCAGCTTCCCAAGCTGGCGACGCCGGTTCGACTCCGGTCACCCGCTCCATTTTTTTTGACTGTCTCACCTTGAATGTGGAGGGTGCGCCGCTATGAACGTGTTCCCGCTGTCCGCGTGTAAAATCTCCCGCCGGTCCCGTCTGCTGTCGTGGTCGGTTTGTGCGCTGGCGCTGGCGCTGGTCTCCGGGTGCGTTTCGGAGGAGCGGCTGCCCGCCGAGGATCTGGAGGTCCAGCAGTTCTACGGCGACCTGATCCGGGTGCTTCAGGATCCCAAACTGAAGCCCAACACCAAGGAGAAGTACGAGGCGGCGAAGCAGCTCGTCGCCAAGGTGGATTTCTCGCTCACGCGCGAATTGAACACCGTCAACTCGATATTCTACCACGGCGACGCGCTGATCGACACGCCGGATCAGCCCGACCGCACCATCGTCTTCTACTATCCTTGGAACGGACACTACGTCCGGCTGACCTTCTACACCTACAGAACGTGGGTGCTCCGGGTCAAAGTCGACGAGAAATGACCCCCGTTTCCCCGGATGACGACGCGCGTTTCATGCGCGAGGCGCTGCGTCATGCCGAACTTGCGGCGGCCTCCGGCGAAGTGCCGGTCGGCGCGGTCGCGGTCGCGGCGGGCGAGATCGTCGCCGCCGGACGCAACCGGGTCGAGGAACTGCACACCGTCGGCGCCCATGCCGAATTCGAGGTCGTACACCAGTTGGAACAACGCCGCGGCGACTGGCGCATGAGCGACATCACGCTGTATGTGACCAAGGAGCCGTGCCCGATGTGCGCGGGGATGCTCGTCAACGCCCGGGTGCGGCGGATCGTCTTCGGCGTCTCCGATCCGGCGGGCGGCGGCTGCGGCGGCGCGCTGGATATCCCGGGCTGCCCGACGCTGCTGTGGCATCCGGAGGTCACGGGCGGCGTGCTGGCGGAGGAGGCGCGAGCGCTGCTGCAAAAGTTCTTCCGCTCCCGGCGGGCGGCGGGGGAGGCGGCAAAAAAATCCCGGAATCCGTGAATTTTTTTGCCCCGGCGATTTGACAAAAGCCTCCGCGCGTCCTATAGTATTGGCAGTAGTGGGGTGAGGTGGTAAAATGAACGGATTTCATACACGTTGGCGCGGCTTCACGCTGATCGAACTTCTGGTCGTGGTGTCGCTGACGAGTCTGCTTTTGGCGCTGGGCATGCCGGCTTTCAGCCGGATGGCGCGCGGCAACAAGGTCGAAGAGTGTGCGCGGAGCATCAAACTCGGGCTTGAACAGGCGCAGCTGCGCGCGGCGAGCGAGCGCCGCTACGTGGCGGTGATCTTCCCCAACGGCGATGAAAATGTCACCGACGGACTGCGCCGTTACCGGCTGGGCGGGTTCCGTTGCGCCTATGTGACCAAGAACTCCTCCGGCAAATACGAGTTCAAGCGGTGGCTGGACTCCGGCTGGCGCAACGAACCCGCGGGAGCGATGCTGGTCAAGGTCGGCACCAAAAGTTCCAAATTCGACCGGGATGCCGACGGCTTCGTCACCGACTGCACCAAGAAGACCACCGACGCGCTCGAGGGCGTCACCGTGACCACTTCCACCGATGCCGGCGAGACGACCGACGAGGTGTTCAAGAGCCTCGTCTCGCTCAAGGACGACTCCGGCGGCGAACTCAAGGCGGGCGACCACTACGCGCTGATCTTCAACCCCTACGGCGGCGTGGTCAGCGGCGCCAAACTGTATCTGCTCGTCTCCGAGACGGGCGTCAACGGCGACGCCATCGAATATCCGAGCTCGGGCGGCGCCGGTCTGCACCGCACCGCCAACTATCTCGTCCTCAAAGTCAACAACCTGACCGGCCGGGTGGAGTATTACAGCGATGAAGAATAATATTGTCGTATTCCGTTTCAACATGATCGAGATCGCGCTGGCGCTGGTCATCCTCGCGATCGGGCTTTCGAGCGTGCTGGTGCTGTTCCCCGTCGGCCTCAACGCCGGCAAGAGCAGCGTCGCCGACAACAACCTCGCCGACATCGCCGAACGGCTGGCGGCGTATCTGCAGACCGAACTCACCGTTCCCGCCCACTGGAAGGAGGACGGCAACGATGATGGCGGCATATCCGTCAAGGAGTTCGTCGCCGAACCGGGCGACTCCGCGCTGCCGGACCCAAGCGAGTTCACCGCCGTCACCGCCGGCAGCGGCAACAAACTGGACGGGCTTCTGAGCTGCACCAAGGGCGACCAGACGTATTACCTCTACCGCCAGTACGCCAACATCGCTTCCGACAGCACCGTCGCCGACGCCGACCGCGCGGTGGACTTCGAGGCGATGATCCGCGTCGGGCTGGACACCGACTCGCTGAAGGATGAGCAGTACTATCCGCTGGTCGCCGCCGACGCCTCCGACACGCAGGGGCAGCGCAAGTTGAACACCGCCTATCCGCGCACCAATCCCAACGAACCGTCGGCGACCCGGCTCAACGTCTCGATGAGCGATCTGCTGAAACTGTGTTACAAGACGCTGATCGTCGAGATCAGCTGGCCCGCCGACGCCCCGTGGACGAAGCGCGAAAAGCGCATCTTCCGTCTGGAACTCTTCAACGAGAACTTCGTGCCGTATCCCCAGAACACCACGCCTTAGGAGTGATATAGATCATGAGCAAATTCAGAAAACCCTTCACGATGATCGAACTCCTGGTGGCGATGGGGCTGCTCTCCCTGCTCGTCATGCTGATGCTGCAGCTCTTCAGCGGCGCGCAGCAGTTGTGGGTCGCCAGCGAAAAGCGCAACAACATCTACGCCGACGCCCGCGTCGCGATGGAACTCATGGCGGATCTCACCGGCACCGTACAGTTCTCGCGCGGCGAAAAACTCAATACCACCACCAACGTCTACGAGCGCGACAAAACTCAGGATATGCTCTTCTGGCTCGACACCAAGAGCACCGATTCGACCGACGACAACAGTTCGTCCAACCTCATCTTCCTCGCCAAGACCTCGCGCGATCTGCCGCGCAAAGCCAACTACTGCCGCTTCATCTCGTTCCGGCGCGGCGACACCAGCGACGCGAAACTGCGCGGCAAACTCCTGATGCTCATCTACTCGGATAAGAACAACGAGGACAACTTCTACAAACTCTTCCCCCCCTACGAGAGTTCCCGCGCCACCGCGCTCAGTTCGCTCAAGGGGTATTTCAACAGCCTCGTCTCGAGTTTCAAGAACTCCAGCAGCGACGGCGAGTACGAATACTGTCAGGTGATCGCCGAAAACGTCGTGAGTTTCAAACTCACCGCCTACGCGCTCGACGGCTCGGGCGACTCCCGCACGCTCAAGAAACTCGACGACTCCACCAGCATCGACGAACCGCCTTATCTGCTGGAGATCCAAGCCGCCATGCTCGACCGCGACAACTACAAAAAGTGGCTGGAGATCGGCGACGCCAACTCCAAAAAGGAGTTCCTCGCCCGCCACCGGCGCACGTTCACGCGCAGCGTGTTCATCGGCAACCGCTGGGCGCTCGAGGCCGAGTAGGGCGCGGATAACCGCTTTTGATGGAACAATTTCCCAATACAAGGGGGCTGCAATATGAATCTCAAACACCTTAAATCCCGTCGGCGGAACGAAGAGGGAATGGCACTGCTCTTCGCCCTCGGGTTCCTCGCCATGCTGCTCGTGCTCGGTCTCGGCTTCGTCACCACGTCGCTGTTGTCGCAGAAGATCGCCGCCAACAACGCCACCCGCGTTCAGGCGCGGCTGCTCGCCCGCTCCGCCGCGGCGCGCGCCGCCCTCTCCATCATGCTCTACAACGATCAGGCGATCGTCAGCGGCAACACCGTCAACAACTACGACGCCATCTGCAGTTACGGTCGTGTCGCCTTCAACGACGACGGGACCAGGCATCCGGCCGACGGCGCGGCGCTCGACAACGACAAGGACGCCGTACTCTCCGACCAGCTCAAACCCGGAACCGCCGAAAACGCCGCCGCCTCGATCCTCAAATACTCCGCCGGCAGTTCCGAGTTCACCGGCGAAAAGAGCAACGCCAAGTGGATCTATTTCTACGACTCGCCCAAAGGCACCGAGGGGCGCAAGATCATCGGGCGCGCCGCCTTTCAGGTGCTCCCCGACTCTACCCAATGGCTGAGCCTCTACGGCGTCACCGGCGGCGCCAAACTCGAAAACGACCTCGGCGCCATCCCCTACAACTTCCGCTGGGGCCGCGGCGTCGAGGAACTCAAACTCGACAACAGCCAGACCTTGAACAACTGGTCCACCTACGCCATCCGGGATAAGATCCCCCACCAATACGATACGCTCTACAACACCTACAGCGACTTCTTCACCGGCAACGCCGACAAGAAGAAAAGCTGGATCGAATGCTGGTTCACCGAGGGGCGCAACACCGTCGCCAAGGATGCGTTCCCCGTCCTCGATCCCTCCGACAAGTCGGGCAAGAGCGTCGTCTACTACAACCGCTTCAACATCGGCGACCGCTACTACGAAAGCGCCGAGCGCAACGATACTTCCAAGGACAACTGGTACGACCGCTTCAAGGCGCCCTCCGGCGGCTCCGGCTGGACCGCCGTCACCGAGGAAAAGAAAAACTCGCCCGAGGCGCTGACCGCGCTCACCGACGAGGCGGTCCCCTATCAGGACAACGACTCCGACGACACCGCACTCGACTCCGCCGGGCTGCCGTTCCTGAAGCGCATCGGCAACGAGCAATACAGTTTCGATTCGCTCGAACTCCTCCGCCGCCAGATCGCCGCCAACTTCAACGATTACTGCGACAGCGACTCCATCCCCACCAGCGACGTCAAGGCGTCGTCGTGGAGCATCACCGATCCCGCCAATTTCCCCAAGTACACCGGCAACGAAAAGACGCTGTACATCAACGAAGTCGCCGGATTGCTGCCGCTGGATTTCAACGTCCGATGCGTCAAATCCGGCTCCCCCCTGCAGCTCACGTTCCGTAAAAACCAGTTCAAACTGCTGCTCGAACTGATCAACATGTACGACAACTCCACCTCCGGCGACGTGGCGCTGCTGGATCCGAGCAATGTGCGCGCCGAGGTCAAGATCGACTCTTTGTCCTTCAACCTCGCCATGTACGGCCGTTACACGTTTACCGTCACCTATTTGGACAGCAACGGCCTCCGGCACACCACCTCCGCGATGACGGTCGCGATCAACTCGGGGTATGGCGAGAGCTCCTGCACGCTGCGACTCAAAAACGAGGAATCCTCCTCGACCATCGATAACTTTGCCGCCCTCGCCGACGGCTACAGCGTCGGCAGTTACGACACCCGCCTGATCGTGGAAAATCAGTCCGAAGTCGAGAACACGTTCCTGTCCCGCATCAAGTCGGCCGCGGAGGGTGCGGTCCCCGCCGGAGGCACCTTCGAGAGTTATACGTTCACCGATGTCCAGATCGGCTACAAGATCCGGGATCTCAAGCTGAAACTTTCCCCGATCGTCCTGCGGGCGAAGAACGCCGTCGCCGGAGTGATCGGCGCCGGCGACGGTATCGACTTCGTGCGCTTCGACAAAGTCGGCGAAGTGACCTTCGAAGATCCGGATCCCGAGGTCGCCACGAGGATCATCCGCGAAGGCTGGTCGCACACGTTCCAGCCCCCGCTGCTGCTCGGCGGGTTTGAGGCGCTCGACCCCCGCCAGAACCTCAATCCCAGCACCACCGCCACCTCGGACTGGCGGATCGTTCCCACGCTCGTCAACGTCAGCAAGACCGCCACCATCACGGATCCCTCGCTCAAGATCGACGGCACCACCGTCAACACCATCAAGGTCAGCGGCGGAGCCGTCAACCGCAATTCCAGCCCCGCATCGCCCAAGGACCACACCGGGAACGCCTTCGGCAGCACCGTCGTCGATAAGGAGACCGCCACCGACCCCGCGTGGCGCGGCAACGCCACCGGTCAGCACGTCTCGACCGCCTACATCCGCAACTCCCCCATGGTCAGCCCGTGGGAGGTCGGTCTCATCCACCGCGGACGCGCTTGGCAGACGCTGAACATCAAACGCGCCGGCGGTTTCGGCGAAAACGCCGAGATCCGCCTCTCCGACATCAAGGCCAAGTTCGACGACTGGACCGCCGCCGGGACCAAATACGAAAACGGCGACGGCGCCATCTTCGAGTACACCAAGATGAGCATCTCCTGCCGCGCCATGGGCAAGATCCCGTTGACGCTGCTCCGCACCGAGGCGATCACCAAGCCCGCCAATTACGATACCAACGGGCAGGGCAACTGGAACGGCGTCGATCTCGAATACAACAAGGATATCATCAAAATGCTCTTCGACGGCATCCGCCGCGGACAGTCGATGAAGGACTTCTACGCCGAGACCAAGTTCGGTTCCGCCCCCGTCGCCACCGGAGGCTCCGCCGTCACCGTCGGTTCCGCCGCGGTCGACAACTTCATCGCCGAAGTCGACAGTCTTTACCAATCCTCCTCCTCCGGCGGGGAGTTCCGGATGCGCTCGCAGTTCCTCAACTCCGACTACGGCGCCAACGAGGGCGACACCGCCTTCACCTTCGGCCTCGTCACCACCCCCAACACCGACGCCGTTCGCGAAGAACTGGTCGGCAAAACCGTCAACCTCCTCGCCGTGACCGAGGAGACCCCGCCCAATATCTTCCGCGTCATCGTCGTCGCCCAGACCATCCGCGATGTCGGCGGCATCGACAACGATGTCTCCATCACCAAACTCCACAACGGCTCCAAAAAGGACCTCGACTGCCGCCTCGGCCGCTTCGACTTCGTCAGCGATTCGACCGACTGGGAGAAAAACACCTATTACGACGAGATCACCGGCGAAGTCAAGGCCCTCGTCACCATCGAGCGTGTGCCTTCGCTCGACGATACCGGCGCCAAAAATCCCAAGTACGGCCGTATGGTCATCACCAAAATCGAATACATCGACTGATCCCACCGCTTATTTTCGCAGGAAAAGAAGCACGGCGGTAAAAGTGAAATGGTGTCGTATGCGCCCGCTTCGCTGGCTGCTTGCGGCACTGGTTTTTATGTAACCAAAGGAAACCGGCAGGAAAGAACTTGAGCTCATGGAAAAGGTGAGATTCGGCATCGTCGGCGCGGATTTTTCGCTGCGCGCCGGCATGGTTTTGACCCATTATCCCCCGGAGCGGAGCGAACTGGTCGCGCTTTGCGACCGCGATCCCGAAATGCTCCGCCGCTTTTCGCTCGAACATCCGGAATTTTCCGGCGTGCGGCTCTGCTCTTCGGCGGCGGAGATGTTCGCCGACGCCGCCGTCGACGCCGTGTTCATTATGGTGCGCGACGAGTTCCACGAGGCGCTGGCCTGCGCGGCGCTGAACGCGGGCAAGGCGGTGTTTCTGGAAAAACCGATGGCGCTTTCCATCGCCGGGTGCGACCGCATCCTGGAGACCGCCCGCCGCACCCGCGGCAAACTCTTTCTCGGTCACAACATGCGCTATGTGCCCTCCATTCTGAAAATGAAGGAGGTCATCGACTCCGGAGCCATCGGCGCCGTGCAGAGCGTGTGGGTGCGGCACTTCGTCAACTACGGCAGCTGTTACTTCCGCCATTGGTGCGCCCGCCGCGAAAGTTGTACCGGGCTGCTGCTGCAGAAAGGGTGCCACGACATCGACGTGATCCACTGGCTGACCGGAGCCTACACGACCCGCGTGGTGGGCATGGGGCGGCTGTCGGTCTACAACCGCACCGTCAACCGGCTCGCCCCCGGGGAAAAACCGGATCGCCGGGTGTCGTTCACCGACGCGGCGTGGCCGCCGCTCGCCCTGGAAAAACTGGCGCCGGATATGGATGTCGAGGATCACAACATGATATTGATGCAGCTGTCCAACGGCGTGCAGGCCTCATACGAGCAGTGCATGTACACCCCGGACGCGGAGCGCAACTACACGTTCATCGGCGACCGCGGCCGGGTGGAGAACATCGGGGATTTCGGCGACTGCGAAGTCCGCGTCTGGACCAGCCGCACCCGCCGCGATTCGCCGGATGTGGTATACCATCTGCGCGACCGGTCGGACGGTCACGGCGGCTCCGACCGCAGGATCGTCGAAGCGTTTTTCGATTATGTGCAGTTCGATCGGATGCCGTCGGTGTCGCCGGTCGCCGCCCGGTACGCGGTCGCGGCGGGGGTGATGGGACACGAGTCCATGCGCCGGGGCAACGCGCCGATGGATGTCCCCGAACTTCCGGCGGATCTCGCCGCGTATTTTTCCGCATCGACCGAGCATACCGGGCGGTGAACGGGCCGCGCCGGTTTGCGGGTTGTATTACCGCTTGCGCCCGCTTTCCGCGTCGGCGGGTCCCAGTATGATCTTGGCGGAGGTTTTGCCGTCGGGGCTTTGCAGGCGGAGGCCGCGGACTTTGCGCTCGACCGGATCTTTGCTGCTCTGCATCGGCGGAGTCCACGGTTTTTCCATGACGGTGAATTCGCCGTTGATGAAGGTTGCGGCTTTACCGGTGACGGGATCGACGGGCGGCGCTTTCAGGATCGCGGGATACTTGCCCGTCCGCCGCTTTTCGAGTTCGACGTCGATCAGCGCCCGCATCAGCGCATAGCGGAACTTGAGTGCGTTCATCCGTTCCCCGACGGATCGCAGACCGTTGCCGTATCCCCAGATCAGCGCGTTGCGGTCGCTCAGTGGCGGGACGCGCCGCGCCAGTTCGCAGAAGTCGTCGGCGCGGCAGACCTCCGCTAACGCCTCCCGGTTGGCTTCGTACAGATACCAGTACGGTGGGAAGACCCACCGGTAGGGCCACGGCGCGTCATAGTTGCTGCTTTTAGGCCAGAATTCCCGGACATTCAATCCTTTCCGCATGTCGCCAAACCACGTCTCCAAAATTTCCGTTACCTCCGTCCGGACGCTCAGGCGATGGAGCCGATCGAACCCGCGTTCGCAAGCATCGAGCAGCGTTTGCTGGCGGCGCAGTTCCGCGTCGCTCAGCAGCCCCGCCGCCAGCAATCTTTCCAGCGCATCGAGGCGGAGGTTTTCGCCGCGGACCATGATGAGACGCGACGTGACGATATCGTCGTAAGTGAGGTGTTCGCGCAGGTTTTCCATTTTCCGCAACGCCGCCAGCGCTCCCCGTTCGTCGCGGTCGGCGACGGCGAAGCGGATGCGCCACAACTCGTAACTGAACATATGGCGAAACCGCGGCACATTGTCGCAAGCAAGATCAGTAAGCGATTTTCTACAATATGTGCGGTGCTCCGCGGGGGGCACGGTATCGAAGTTTTCCTCAATGCGTTTCAACTCCGCGTCGGACTCGAAATCCCGTTTCCACGCACGGAAGCGTTCCGGCGTCAGCGTTTCGTCGCCGCAGTTGACGAGGTCGCCCCATTTTGTCCAGTTGTCGTAGTAATTGTCGACGAGCCTCATCAGTTTGTCCCAGAATTCGCCGTCCGCTTCGCGTCCCTCGTAGTAGCGTTTTTTGACGGTCTCGGCGGTCAGCGGGGCGCCGAAGAATTTTTCCAGTTCCGCCATGGCGCGGTCGGCGCGCCGCTGCGCCGCGAACGCCATGCCGACGGATAGGAGGTAGATCGCGGCGCAAACGGCGAGCGTGAGTTTGACTTCGCGCCCGAACATCTTGCGCCACGGTTGGTTTCCCGCCCGCGCATGGATCACGGCGGTCAGAACATAGCCCGCGAGCAGCATGGCGATGAGCGCGCCGACTTTGAGTTCCTGCAACAGCAGATCGCCGGGGGAAAGCCAGATATCGTTGGTCGCGGGTGCGTCGGCGCCGAATTTGCGGATCACGAATTTTTCGCCGGGGAATTTGAACCACACGGCGGGGAGCGTCCACAGCGCCCCGCGCAGCAGCACGAGTTTCCACTGGTCGGAATACGCCGCCATCGGAAACACCCAGATCGCCGCCAGCAGTATGGCGACCGCGCCCCACGCGGTGCCCCACCGCCGGCCGACCGCTCCGCCGACGACGGCTAAGACTGCGATAATGCAGAGCCACGCGAAGCGCCATTTTAGCCGGAATTGCCAATGCCGCACCACGGCAACGGCGGCGAACAGGCAGCCGACGCAGATAAACAGCACCAAGATAAACAGCACCAGCAGATAGGGCGGTTCCGGCGGTTCCGGTATATCGGGCCACGACGTGAAATCCATCATCGATATCATGCCATTCCGGGCGAAGCCGCGCAGGCCGCCGGCGAGGACGAACGCCGCGAGGAGGCTCCACGAACCGAACATGGCGAAGGTCAGGGCGTTGAACGCCCGATGCGCGGGATCTCCGCCGACGGCGAAGCGCCGGAACACGGCAAGAAATTTTTTCATCTGTTTTGCTCCCTCATTTGTTTTGCTCCCTCATTTGGCGCCGAGGTCGATCATCGCGGCGGTCGAACACAACAGATACCCGGCGCCGCCGGCGAGCGTCACCGCGAAGAACGCCCCCTCCGCCGTCGGCGGTGCGGTCAGCCGCCGTATGGTGCGCTTCGGCGCCTCCCGGAACCGGACGAAAAATCGGTTCGACATTGGTTCCCTCCTCGGTATGGTGTTACAATTTGCTCAATAAGACGAGGCACTCTATCTCCGTAAAATATAGCGCATAAATGACTGCGGCCGAAACGGTGTGCCGCGTCGACCGGGTGACGGCGGTCAGGATGGTGAGCGGCGCGCAGTAGGCAAGAATGAAAATACCCAGAGAATTCAAATCGTACGTGATGAAGAATCCCGGAATGACCCCGAAAGACGCCGCCCATGCGGCAAAGGCGGCTTTTCCCGGCCGGTTCTGCAACCGGCGCGCGTACAGTAATGTCGCCAGCGTCGGCAGAGCGAATATCGCGTGAAAAAATACCGTCAGACCGGAGCAAATGAGCAGGTGCTGCCGCCAGAATATATCGCCTGAATCCGATTGGCGGCAGTTGCACCATACGATGCAGACGAGTAAAATGCAGTATCCGGCGGCATAGATCGTTCCCGTCAATTCCACATAGGGGAAAGACCGCCGGGTGGCGCGCTTCGGCGCCTCCCGGAGCCGGACGAAAAATCGGTTCGACATTCGCGACAGCAAGGTGAACCTCCCGTTCCTTTCGGTGTTTGTGATGAAAACGCGGCGATTCTCGGACCCTCGATTTACAATACTCCGCCTCGTCCCCGTTGTCAAGCCGCGCCGCCGCCGAATTTGGCAGGCGGAGGCGTGGGGAACCATCGGCACCCGCCCCGCCTCCTGTGTGGCGGGTGGTCGTCCGAGTTTGGGGAAAACGGGTGTGCGCCGACGGGGCTGAGCCGCGACTTTTTTGTGAAAAATTTTCATTTCCGGGGGCGGTCGGGCGGAGTGTTCTGCTGATAAGCGGGTTGACGGCTCCCGCTCTTGCGGAGGCCGTTCATGCGGGGGTAAAATTTTTTGAAAAAAACACTATATATTGTGTTTTTGGGGCTTGCAATCTACAATATGATGTAGTATCGTAGGTGGCGTACCGGATGTGGGACATCCGCGCAGGGCTTATGGGAAAAGGCAGGGTTCCGGCAGATTTTGCGCCGGTGCGCCGCCGACGGCGGGGGGGCATCTCCGAAGCGTCTTTCCCGGAGCGGTGTCATAGTCGATTTGATGGCGGCACGATCGCGGGTCGTGCGGCGTTTTGGTCCGCGTGCGTCGGCGCGGGCGCGATAAGGTTCGGGAACTGAAAAAATACCAACAGCAGAGGAAACAGGTGTGATGGAAATCAAGTCATCGATCCCCAAAATGAAAAAGCGCGACGGGCGGATAGTGGATTTCGACGCCGAGCGCATCGTCATCGCCATCGGCAAGGCGCTGAAGGCCGCGGGCACCGCGAACGACAAGATCGCCCGCCGGGTGACGCAGGATGTGGTCGATGAACTGACCAACAAGGGGTGCGCCTCGGGCGAACTCATCCCCGACGTCGAGATGATCCAGGACCTCGTCGAGCACGCGCTGGTCAAGCGCGGGCTGTCGCAGGCGGCGAAACTCTACATCCTCTACCGCGCGACCCACCAGAAGATGCGCGAGGCGCGCAAGCTGACGATGGATATTCAGGACCTCGTCGCCGGGTACCTCGGTCAGGAGGACTGGCGCGTGAACGAGAACTCCAACGTCGGGTTCTCCTACGCGAGTCTGCTGAGCCACGTTTCCGGCGCCGTGATCGCGAACTACACGCTTGCGAACATCTATCCCACCGAGATCAGCGACGCGCACCGCAACGGCGACTTCCATCTGCACGATCTGTCGTGCGGCATCGTCGGCTACTGCGCGGGGTGGAGCCTCCGCGACCTGCTGCTGCGCGGCTTCGAGGGGCGCAGCGGGCGGGCTTCGGCGGCTCCCGCCAAGCACTTCGACACCGCGCTCGGGCAGATCGTGAACTTCCTCTGCACCCTGCAGACCGAGTGGGCGGGTGCGCAGGCGTTCAGTTCGTTCGACACGCTGCTCGCGCCGTTCGTGCGCCGCGACCAGCTGACCTACAAACAGATCAAGCAGGCGATGCAGTCGTTCGTCTTCGGGCTGAACATCGCGAGCCGCTGGGGGCAGACGCCGTTCACCAATCTGACCTTCGACTGGGTCGTGCCCGAGGATCTGCGCGATACCCCGGTGATCATCGGCGGCGAACTGCAGGATCAGACCTACGGCGAGTTCCAGGAGGAGATGAACCTGATCAACCGCGCGTTCCTCGAAGTGATGTCCGAGGGCGACCGCGACGGGCGGATCTTCACCTTCCCGATCCCGACCTACAACGTGACGCCCGACTTCGACTGGACCAGCGACAACGCGCGTCTGCTCTTCTCGGTGACGGGCAAGTACGGTCTGCCGTACTTCCAGAACTTCATCAACAGCGACCTCAAGCCCGGCGACGTCCGCAGCATGTGCTGCCGTCTGCAGATGGACATGCGCGAACTGCGCAAGAAGACGGGCGGGCTCTTCGGCGCCGGCGAGCAGACCGGTTCGATCGGCGTGGTCACGATGAACATGCCGCGGCTGGGCTACCTCTCGAAGGACGAAAACGAGTTCTTCTCGCGCCTCGACCGGCTGATGGTCATGGCGAAGGAGTCGCTGGAGATCAAGCGCAAGGTCGTGCAGAAGTACTTCGACGAAAATCTGATGCCGTACTCCAAGACCTATCTGCCGTCGCTGGATCACCACTTCAGCACCATCGGTCTGGTCGGCATGAACGAGTGCTGCCTGAACTTCCTCGGCTGCTCGATCGGCGACGACGAGGGCGCGGATTTCGCCCGGCGCGTGCTGCTGCACATGGCGGAGAAGATCAAGGACTTCCAGGAGGAGACCGGCCACATCTACAATCTGGAGGCGACCCCCGCCGAGGGGACGAGTTTCCGGCTGGCGAAGATCGACCGCAAACTCTATCCCGAGATCGTCTGCGCGGGTTCCGGCACGCCGTACTACACCAACTCGACCGCGTTGCCGGTGGGGTACACCGACGACATCTTCGAGGCGCTCGGCAAGCAGGAGCCGCTGCAGCGGATCTACTCGGGCGGGACGGTCTTCCACAGCTTCATCGGCGAGCGCATCGAGGATCCGGAACTGGTGGCGAGTCTGGTCAAGCGCATTGCGACCAACTACCACATCCCGTACTTCACGCTGACGCCGTCGTTCAGCATCTGCCCGGTGCACGGCTACATCCCCGGCGCGCACAGCGAGTGCCCGCTCGAAAAGGAGGCGGCTGCGGAGAAGGAACGCAAAAAGGAACAGGTCGGCTGAGTCCGGCATAAAACCAAAAAACAATGATCTGCTCCCGACGGTTTCGCCGGGGGCGCAAAACCACTAAAGGAGAACGAAAAATGGAAAAGTGTGGAGAGAAGACCGAAGTTTACAGCCGCGTCACCGGGTATTTCCGTCCGGTTTCCAACTGGAACAAGGGCAAGAAGGAAGAGTTCAAGGATCGCAAGACCTTTGAAGTCACGGGCTGCGGCTGCGGCTGCGAGAAGTAATAACTTCTCCGTCTACGACCGGGGAGCGGTCCCAATCCCGCTCCGCCGGTTTTTTTATGCCGGGGCTCCGGCCGGATCGTTTCGCCGCTCCGGAGCAGTGACAACATTTTTTCATCGTCAACCCCATCCCCTCCGCGACCGCCCGCGGGAAAGGAAGTACGCACCATGGATCTACGGGGATTCGCCAAGTTCAGTTTAGTCGATTATCCGGGAAAGATCGCCAGCATCGTCTTTGCCGGCGGATGCAATCTGCGCTGTCCGTTCTGCCACAATCCGTGTCTGGTGCTGGATCCGACCAGCCAGCCGCGGGTGACCGAACGCGAGTTCTTCAAATTTCTCGACAGCCGCAAGGGACTCTTGGAGGGGGTCGTGGTCTCGGGCGGCGAACCCACGCTGCAGCCGGATCTGCCCGAGTTCGTCGCGGGGATCCGGAGCCGCGGATTTCTGGTCAAACTCGACACCAACGGCACCAATCCGGAGGTCGTGGAGGCGCTGCTTGAGGCGCACGCGGTGGACGACCTCGGCATCGATTACAAACTCCCCGCCGCGCGTTACGGCGAAGTCGCCTCCGACCCCGCGCTGGGTCCGCGCTTCGCGGAGAACGTGGCGAAGAGCATCCGGCTCGCGCTGCGGTACGACGTGACGCCGGACATCCGCACCACCGTCCACCGCGATCTGCTGGCGCCGGAGGATCTCGCCGCGATGTGGAAGGAACTTTCCGCGCTCGGGGTCCGGCGCTGGTTCCTGCAGCAGTTCAACCCGGTGGAGGTGCTGGCGGACGGCCTCGAAAAGCGCGAGACCTACGCCGACAGCGAATTGGCGAAGATCGCCCGCTCGCTCGACCCCGCCGGCAACGTGCGCGTCCGCGGACTGCACGGGCGGGAGATCCAGTTCGACGCCCGCCAGCACGCCGAACTGTGAAAAAATTTCTTGCATTCGGCGCGGGGGCGGAGTATAGTAGGTGACGAAGCGGTTTGCTTTATCCCCGAACTCACGGAGGCAACACGATGAGACGCAATGATTTGTTGAAACTCTCCGCCTCGTCCGAAATGCGGCAGCGGGAGATCGCGCGGCGACTCAAAAACGGGCTCCCGCTCGCCGGGATGCTCGCGGCGGCGGCACTTGGCGGCGGCTGCGACGAATCGGCGGAAAAACCGGTCGTTCCCGAGCCGTCGGTGGTGCGCAAGGTGAAGACGCCCCCGCCGGAACCGTCGCCCAATCGCGACAACGGAGAACCGGGCTTCCGGTTGGTGGGGGCTCCGCAGTCGGGCAACCGTAAAAACGAGACCGGAAAACCCTTGACGCCCGGTCGGGCAAGGGTAAAATAGCGGGGAAAGCGCCGATGAAAAACGATGCCGAAGAGAAAAAAACGCCGTCCGGCGACAACGCCCGGCGGGAGATTTCGCGGACTGCGACCTTGGGGATGTTCCCCCCTACGCGCTGGCCGTTCGTCAAGCGCCCCAAACCGCCCCGGCCGACCAAGCCCAAGCGGCAGCCGAAATGACGGAACTGCCGCGCCAGCTGATCCTCGAAGTCACTCGGCACTGCAATTACCGCTGCCGGTTCTGCTACTGCGTGTGGCACGAATTCCCGGAGCTCGCGCGGCGCGACCTCGGCATCACCCGGTGGAAGTCGATCATCGCGGAATGTGTCGGCCGCGGCGTCGAGTCGTTCCTGTTCACCGGCGGCGAAGCGTTGCTGCGTAAGGGGATCCGCGAATTGCTGGACTACACCCGCCGCCTGCTTCCCCGCGGGGAACTCGCGCTCTTCACCAACGGCAGCCGCCTCACTGAAGAGTGGATCCGCTACCTGAAACGCCGTCGCATCCGCTGTTCCACGAGTCTGCCGGGGCTGCGCACCTACGGCGAACTCACCGGCACGCGCCGGAGTTACCGCCAGATCCTGCGTAAAGTCGCTCTCGCGGCGGAGCTGGGCTGGCCGCTCGACGTGTCGATCACGGTCAACCGCGTCAATCTCGCCGAGGCGGAGGAGATGTTCGTCGCCGCCGCGCTGTCGCGGGCGGGGGCGATACAGATGGGCGCGGTGATGGCGGAGGGGCGGGTCAGAAACGATCTCGCGCTGATGCTCGCGCCTGCCGAGTGGAACGAGGTGAAACGCCGCATCCGGGCGCTGCCGGATTGCCGGGTGCCGTACTCGTTCTGCGACGAATTCTACTGCTATTGCCGCGACTGCCCCGCCGAATGGGAAACGCGCTTCGGCGTCGACCGCTCGCCGTGTTCTGCCGGGCGGGAGTTCGGCGTGATCGGCCCCGGGGGAAAGTTCCGCAAGTGCCTGCACGCCGTGGAGGAAACTCCGTGGCGCCGCTGACGCGTGGTCGGTTTTACCGTCGTTGCGCGAATAAGCGCCGCGTACTGATGATTACTGATGATTACGGATGTTTACGGATGATTGTGTTGGGTGGCGGTAAAATAAACCGACGGTGCAACGTGCCCGGCGTAAATATGCGAGACGGCGGGGGATATCTACGTACCTATCCGTACTCCGCCGCCGCAAACGCCGATGCTGGTGCCGCGCTGACGCGGAGGGGGCAAAAAGCGGGCGCTGGGGGCATTAATGCAGGGCTCCGCCCCGCACCCCACGGTGCGCTGCGCGCCCCGAGCGGGGGCAGGCTTGGCGCCTTCCCCCGCACCCCCT